>Ga0208975_1000052_pt1 | contig 61144 bp, 60 predicted proteins | sample GreLakmeER78MSRF_FD_187700 | JGI IMG/M metagenome (GOLD analysis project Ga0208975, IMG submission 187700) | Freshwater lentic microbial communities from great Laurentian Lakes, MI, USA - Great Lakes metaG ER78MSRF (SPAdes) | ecosystem: Environmental > Aquatic > Freshwater > Lake | place: Great...
TCGGTGCGAGCAGATATTAATTTGTCTGAAATTATTATTCTTGTTTTGCGAAACGGCTTCCCCGTCATGGCGGGTGCCCCTTTTCTAGATTGAGTCTTCTTCTAATTCAAGAAGCTGAAACTCTACTAATGATTTAAGGAATTCTCCCTCAACTTGTTCGGCAGATTTTTCTTTGCTTTCAATGTTTTCGTTCACCAACCAAGTTGCTGGAATCAATTTTTCCATATTCATTTCTTTTGCACGCTTCATTATGTGACGCTTTGCAGCATTCTTGTCTTTTGCTCTACCAAAAGCTTGAATTGCATTACGAAGGTCTTCGGAAGATGAAATTGGGAATGAACCATCTGGAAGAGCAGTTCCTTCTTTAGCCATTGAATTTCTCTGGTCATCGGAAAATGCTCTCTTGAGAGCTATCTCTGCAGCTTCCGCCTCAATCTCTTCTGCTTCTTCTGGCTCATACTTGTCGTAACCAAGAACCTCTCCATCCATGGCAACAAATACGTCATAAGACTTGCCATCAAAACCATCAATCTCTACAGCGTATGCATCGTAGCCTTCAAATGTGTCAGGCTCCACAGCAACCACATGACCATCAATTGACTTAACGGCTATTTCTGCTGCTTCGGTAAAGCTAATCAATGTAAGTTCGTTGTCTGCCGACTTTGACTCAAATACGTTTTCATCGAGTTTGTGCCAGCCTACAACTTCTGCCGTTGTGCCGTCTACGAAAACTTCTACTGCACGACCATCTTTGACTTGAACATCAACAACATACATATCTGCATTTGCTGAGTAGCCAGAGTCAATAACGCTGCCATCGAACATCTCTTCGGCAAGTCCTTCAATATGAAGAAGGCCAGGTAGGCCCTTTTCCGACACACAACCGCCTGGGCAGTCATCACATACGGATACGCCGCCACCATAGGCTTTGCGCTCAATTGCGCAGACATAACCATTATTTGAGAAATCTTCAGATTTCATGCCCATTGATTCAATTCGACGCTTACGCATTGGCTCCATTTCCTCTGCAAGTTCTGCGTCACCTTCTTCGTCCATCTCGACGTCCATGTCTGAGTTCATTCCCTTTTTGCGCTTCTTGGCCTTAAAGGGCATGTACATGCTTTTTTCTTCATCTTCTTCCATGTCGTCTTCGTCTTCGTCTTCGTCTTCGTCTTCATCTTCATCCGCATCTTCTTCTTCACCGTCTTCTTCGTCTTCCATTTGAGCGGTTTTTTCTTCGCCGTCCACATCTTCTTCTTCGTCATCATCCATGTCTTCTTCGTCTTCGTCGTCCATGTCCTCTTCATCATCTTCTGCAGGGACGGCTTTTTCTTCCGAATCCATGTCTTCGTCTTCGTCATCCATGTCTTCGTCTTCTTCTTCCATGTCATCTTCGTCATCCATTGCGGCAGCTTTTTCTTCGTCGTATTCTTCGTCATCCATTTTTTCTGACATCCAAGATTTAGGAATCATGTCTTCTTTGCCGAGCTCTTGTGCGCGCTTCATGCAGTGCATTTTTGCAGCTTGAGGGTTTTCTGCGTCATCGACAGCCATAATTGCCATCTTGAGGTCATTTTCGTCTTCGATTGGATAAGAGTCGTCTGCCATTTTCATGTATTCTTCATCCATTTCCGGTTTATCACCTTTTGTGTTGAAAATATCTACTGGAACCATTTTGACCTCAACAGCCATGGCTCCACATTTGCCGCACATTTCAGCGCCTTTAACATAGCCACACTCGCCTGACGCAAGACCCTTTGCGCACTTTACGACAGCCCCATCGGCATCGATATTAACCGTAGCTTTTTCATCGCTATTCATTTCATGACTCCCTGGGGTGTGTTGTTTTAGCCACTCCTGAAAATGGCCGTTATATTAATTACAAATGTCTTTGTAAAAGTATACGCTACCATAAGGTTTATACGGGAAGTATCAATAAATTAGATATTGTCAAACATCTATTGACAACTAGTTTCTAGGATGGAATTTTTAATTCATCCTTCGTGCGACGGGTAAATGTTTTGGCACTTTTTTCGTATTCTTTTACTAGTGCGGCTTTTTCGTCTTCTGACAATGAATTTAGGTGTGATTGCAATCTCCCTATTAGATGGTTTCTGTAGTAAAAAATACCCGAAGCCCATACTGGGGTTTGGTTGGTCTTCATGTCTTCAATCCAGAAATATGTCTTGGTTCTTTCAACCATACGCCCAGTAGGAAACCCAGTATTACGCTGACGGACTGGAACGGATTCGGTATGTTTGAAACGGCGAACTGCATATCTGACTTGCTTTCGGTGGATTGAGTCATATGGGTCCCCATAAGGCCCCCTAATTGGTTCTAGGTTGTCATCAAGTTCATCCGAAGACAATATTCGTTCAAAATTAAGATATCTTCCGGAACTTAATTTTATACCCTTTTTCTTAGATGGGTGTCCAGACATTGATTCGCGCTTTTTCCATTCTTCCCTCATTTTACGAGCCTCTGGTGTTGAATTAATTATGGCATTCGAAAGCGTTCCAGAAAGTCTCGGCATCAACATGCTTGCACCAGAACTGAGCTTTGGACCTTTATCTTTGGCCTTTAAACGCCTGTTTTTCTCTTCGAGCAAACTTAGTTCTTCAGAAATATCCAAGAATTGTTGTCCTAGAAAATTTTGAAAAGCAGCATCATCGCGGATTGCCGGCACGCGGCTGGTAGCTAGGCCAATCACTATCTCTCTTTGCTCTTTTAGTTCGGCAATTTTTTCAGTGTTTTTTGCTATCTGAGTTTTTACTCCGGAACTTAACTTTGTGTCCTTATTCTTCGTCGGCACCAACATGCTTGCACCAGAACTGAGTTTGTTCGACGCACCATCCTCATCGCTCGTGTGGTTGTAAATCCAGGACAAGGAACCCAAATCTAGTTTTTCTTCAGCCCTGGTGACCGCCACATAAGAAAGTCTAAGCTCTTGTTCGTTGGGCATTATCACCATATTTGTGCCATCGGTGGCTTTTTTGGGTTTAGCAAAATCGCTCCATATTTGAACCCTGGGCGACTCTAGGCCTTTGGATGTATGCGCCGTCTGTATATGAACATATTCATCACGGTTTTTGGGTAATTTTGTTTCATCGGTTATGATTCTGCTAAGGGCATCTCGAAGCTCTTGAACCCCATGTTCGCTCAACAGCTTGTTAAGCATATTTAGTCTATTGTCGTCACCCTTTTCGACTGCTTCTTTAAATTCTTTGATATTGCTGATACCATCAAGGTCTTGGCTCATTGATGGTCTTTCATAGATTTTTCTACCGTCAGCGTCGGTGTAGTAACCCTTTTTACCATTAGCGGATGTTTCCATGTATTCAACATTGTCAATAAATTTTGTTAAATCTTCTTTGAAGTTTTTACTGCCATAGACGGTTAGGCCTTTTTCAAAACTCTTCATCGTTGCGGCCATTGCTCCGCCATTAGAACGAGTCAGGAGCATTGTTGGGTTTTCTATCTCTCCAATAAATCCATCTACTGGGTTGCCGGATTTATCCACTTTCCGGCCAGTCATTTTTTCCTTGGCCCCAAGCAGTGAAAGGAATCTGTTGCCTATCCCTGCAATGTTTTTGCCAAATCTAAATGAATCAGTTATCGGCATCGTATATTTGGCTGGAGCGTCGATAAGGGTTTTTCCGTCTGCACCACGCCAAGCGTTTATGGCTTGGTTTGTATCGCCTATGTATATTCTTTGCACTTTGTTCGCTTTTTGTAATATGTCAGCAAAAACTGGATTCATATCTTGCGCCTCATCGACCATTGCAATATTGACATCTATCGATGAACCTATGTCCGGATTTGATAAAGCCCACATTTTTGTGATGTGTGTGTTGTTGACTGGCAACATTCCAGCCATTCCGTCTCGTGGGGTTTTAATATCTTCCCAGTACTTATTGGCAAGTGCTACCAATTCTGGCAGTATTGCCTCATCATCGACGGCAAACTTTCCATTAAATTTCCCATTAAAATGTTGTGGCCCAATTTCTGTATCGCTACTAATCGAAAAATGCTCTACGGCTTTTGCCACCCTTTTCACAACATCGGCAGATGTTAATTCATCTCCCTGGGACACCATTCTCTTAACACCGAGGTAAGCCGCTCTGTCTCGAAAAGACTTGATTGGTTTTATTGATGGATTAAAACTTTTGTCAGTCATTCTCGAATTAATTGTTTTCATGGCACGAAAGGCGACTGCGTCCATTGTTCTGACTGTTACATTTTCTGGCATGCCACGTTTTACAACGTCCCTTTCAGCATTTTTGTTAAATACCAAATAGAGAATTCTTGATTCAGGTTCTTCATCTAGAAGTCGATTTGCAAAATTGATTACCGTAGTAGTTTTGCCGGTTGCGGCTAATGCGGCAACCTTGACATCACTGCCAGTCATCATTGCATCTATCGCATCTGATTGCTCTTCTGTCGGAGGTGGTTTTTTCTTCCCCTTGGCGTCAGTCGTTGGGTAATCGTATTTCTTAACATCAGACAGGTCTACTTCTTTACGCTTAAGACCACTAAATGGCTTAAGGGCTTTACTTGTTGACGCGGTCGACGGTGTGCTTGGTTTTGTGGCCGAGGTTTCGCCGCCAAAATTTTCCCATAAAGGTTTCCACTGATTGTCTGTTAGTTTTCTTCCTGCATCAAACTGTCTAACCATACTTGCCATAAAGCTTTCGGTTTTGCCATCGGCTTTAGTTTTCTTTTTTGTTCTTGCGCCGTCTATCAATCTTTTCTGCGTAGCAGGGTCATCCCATGGTTGCTTCCCAGACGAAAGCTTTGATGATTCATTATCTTTAGCTCTACGTGAAAGTCTTTTTGATGGTCTGCCTGACGAAAGACTTTGTGTTGCTTCATATTGTTCATTAAGCTCGCGTTCTATTTTTGCAATTCCTTGTGGGGAGCGGTCAAACATATCTTCGAGATAATCGTTATAGAGAGAGAACACTGCGCCGTTAACATCTCCATCAAAACGTTCAATATATTGCTTATGTAGCGAAGGGTTGTCCTTCCATATATCAAGAGCTTCAGTAATCATGTTTTCGGTTACTGATTCAGCAAGCCCTGCGTTTTCGAGCGCCCTAGTAAGAGCAGGTAAATCAGGAGTTTTACCCGACGATAACTTGCCACCAGTGTCGGGGACCGTTATCCCAGGCACGTCATCAACGTTTTCTGATACGGCCATTTGTTTGCTCATACTTGGAGATAATTTGATGGCAAAATTTACAGCTTTTTGTGCATCGGAAACTGCTTTTTGCAGAGCATCAGGGTCTGATTTGAGTCGCTTAAGCCATGAAGCAAGATACATCGCATGCTGTGGTTGTGGCTCCGCGGAGAGACCATGTGCTGCCATAAAGAAAGCAGAAGCAATTTCTGCTACCAATTCTTCGTATGCATATTCTGGACTGCCAAAATAATTCATGTTTGGTCTATTTAGGCGTGATGTATGCCCGGTCCAGTGCATTAATTCATGAGCTTGAGTCGCGTAAAAATCCAAAGGAGATTTAAAATTTTCAAATTTTGGTAGAACTATTTCATCTTTTGACGGACTGTAATAAGCCCTATCAGATACGGCTTCGGTAATTTTTGCACCTATTTCTTTGATGGCGCCTTCAAGTTGAGAAACTCTTTGCTCTTCTGAAAGTTTTGGAAATTTATTTTCCATCTCCTCAATATCTACACCATCTACTTGGTCAACATTAAATACTGTTGCAACTGAATAGAATACTCCGCCTTCTCTCTTATTGCCCTCAGCATCTTCTTTACCCTTATAGACTCTTGGAACAAGAATTTTACTTCCTTTTTCTCCCGCCCTTACTTGGCCGCCAGATTTTTCCCACTGCTTATATGTTGCCCAATATGGTTTTGTATATCCCTTATCTTCTTGCGCCATTAATAGGAACAATAAGTTTGTGTTTGAGTATGGACGGTTTTTATTGGTTGGATTTTTAGGGAATGCACCAACTTTGTACCAAGGAGCTTCCCACTTATCTCCATCAGCAGTCTCTATTGCTTTAATTAATTTTTGAGTGATTGACTTATAAACTTCATCAAGTTTGCCCGATGAAAGACGTTCACCATCTTTCATTTTGTCTAGTGGATTCGGTTTTGCTTTTTGAGAACTTTGTTTTTTACTTTCTGCTCGAAGCATTTCATTAAATACTTTTGAGCCTCTTTTTTTGGCTGTACGCAATCTTTCGTCAATTTCGTTAATTGATTCATTAGCTGAAAAAGATTCAGCCCCAGTTCTGCCCGAAGATAACTTGCGACCTTCTTCTAGGCTTCTGATAAATTTGTCTGGATTGTTTGAAGCCCCAGCCTGTCGCGCACTCTCGTATGTAACGTTTCTGAATTCAACAGTTTTACCGGTGTCCCTATATGTAACTCCAAGAACTTGGTCTTGTGGGTCATAAGTAATTTTTTTAGCAAGTTTGGAATTACGGGAGTCCATTTCCATTTGAACTGCAGTTGCTGCTCTGGGTGCTATTTTTCTTTCACCTTTGCCGAATTTGCCGCTACTTAATTTGAGGTCAGAGATTTTAAAATCTTTTCCTGTTACCTTGTTAATTCCATCAAGAGTTTTTTGAATTTCTTCTGGGGTCCAAACAACAGCGGCGCCCACTTTGTAGGTAAAAGGCCTTTCTTCTCCAGCCTTTTTAAATGCTCGACCTATTTTTGCCAAAGGCTTAGAGCCAATAGCATCTCCCATAATTTCACCAATAACTCTGTCCGAAAGATTGCCTTTGCCTCCTCCTATTTGTATCCCATTTGCTCTTAGGAGATTATCTAAAGCACTAAAGAATTTATTTTGTTCTGTTGCTTTGTCAAAGTTTTTGGCTTCATCACTACCAAAAACGTCGCCAGCACTAGTAATGTGCTTACGTTTTTTTAATTCTAAAATCACATTTGTTGGTACACCATTTCTTCTCCATGAACCTGGAGAAGTAAATAATTGTTCCGTGCTAGTTGGGACCCCTAGTAACTTCTCAAAAGCTTTAGCTATTTCTTCTCGATTTTTTCCTGAATCAGCTGGCATATTAAGTTTTTCAATTAACTTGTCAAGACTATAAGCCTCTTTAGATTCTTTTCCTTTCACGCTTTCTATTGAGCGCTTTACATCTTCTGCAACAACTATTTCTCTCTTTTCAGGAAGAGCGTCTTTGTCTATTTCGGTTGAAGTCTTAAAATCTATAGGTGCATCCAAGGGGTAGATGGCAGCCAAAAAGGTTGATTCATCTTTGGCAGCGTCATAATCCTCACGACTTACTGGCTTATTATCTTCTAGGCCGTCATACCAGTATGGGGCAGAATCAAATCCCCAAACTTTTCTGATTAGTCCATCTGATTCGCCGGGCAAGTTAGTATCCGAATGTGCAGTCAAATACGACTGAACAGAAGCAGACGATATTGCGCCGTTTTTCCCTAGCAATTTTTTCATTTCGTCTTCATTGAGATTGAACATTTTTTTAATGTTTTCATCGGACATTGGTTCGCCCTTAGAGTCTCTCAAAAGGGGTCTTAATTTTTCAAACGAAAGCATCCATGGTCCGTCTTTTTTTCTGTTTTTATTATCCGATAGAGAACCAACAAGCGCTGGAGTTGTGAATGCTTTCTTGAGATTTCCACGAATGGTCTCTAATTTTGAACCCTTTTCAAGGCTGTCGTCAAACGATGGGGTTTTGAGATTGGCTAAAAGATTTTTAGCCTGTTCTTCCATGCCTCTAGATTCTTGAATATAGATTTGCTCAACTTCTCGGCGATTCAATTGAGCAAGACGACGAGCAGGCCTCGACCCTCCGCCGTATCCACTGCTTAATCTAAATTCGTCAACACTTGGGCCGGGTTTCTTTTTGCTCGGAATTGTTCTGGCTTTTAACCGGTCCCCATCAGCAAATCTTTGTCGGTCCTCGGATGAAAATGGTTTGCGTTTAGCTATCTTTTCTTTTTTTTTACGCCCAGAAGATAGTTTTCCGCCTTCCCCCATACGCAAAGGAACATCAAGGTCTCTTAACTCTGTTCCTTTGGGAGCCCGGAAGTTTGGATTATCCCTGTTTAAAAGGGCATTCAATCTTCTTGCCGACGCTCTTTGTCCAGGGGTATATACGCGGCTGTCTTGTATAGAAAGTTTTTCAATTCGGTCAAGGGAATCGATAATGAAGTCTCGTTCGTTGGCATCCAATTCAAACCCATCCCTAAGTTTTTCATAGAGTTTTGCAACATCTGAGTTTTTGTTTATCTTTCTTTGAGATTCGATTTGTTGGTTCAGAAACGACCGAACATCTGCCGGCATGTTTTTAACCGAAGTCTTTGATTTGTCTTCGTACTCTCGTCGTCCAGAAGACAGTGTTTCGCCGGAACGATTTGAATCTTCACTTAGTCTTTCGCCTTCTTCTTCGCGAAGACGACGCATGTGTCGTTGCTCACGTTTTCTTACTTCCTCGCGAGAAAGACCAAGGCTTTCAGCAACATCGGCGAGAGACTCTCCGTCGTTGCGACGCTTGTAAATTTTTTCGTCATCTCGTTGCTGTTTTGATGTACGCTTTGGTTTTGCTTCAGGGAATGGCACTCTTTTGCCACTGCTGAGTTTTTCACTTGGTTTGGAAGATATGGCTTTAGGGGATACGTATCCGCCTCTGAAGCCATAATCTGGGTTAAACCCTGTCATGTATCCATATTCACGCAGCGCAGTAAAAAATTCATTTCTGTCGTTCATACTCAAGCCAGCAACATTTGGCTTCACTGCATCCAAAAAGTTTTCTATGCCTTCGCGAATGCCAAAATTTATTTCCTTCTCTGCTTCGCTCTTATTGCTGCTTGCACGGCTGTTTTTCATGTATTCGCCAGCAGTTCTAGCTGTGTTCAAAAACCAAGTCCTATAGTCGACCGAAGATTTTGCCTTCTCATTAAAATTAGCCGGCTGCTTATAGGTCCCCAACCCCGCCCACATCACTCTTACTTGGTTGTACCCAAGTTCTCTGCCGCGTAAAAAATCATTGGTTCGTCTTGCGGGTTTGTCCATAGCAGTTGGTTGGCGCGGAATTTCTATCCAACCCAATCCTTGTTCGCGCCACGAATTTGCAATCTTTTCAAAGTCTGCTTCTTTTGCGTCTTCGGCTGGATTTTTTAGTTTCTTGGCAGAACGATGTCTAGTAATATCTTTTGTGCCTGAAGATAGTTTCTTTGGCTTACCTACCGGGTTGGTTGCGTTTTCTCCGGCAGCTCTGTCTTTTTCAATTTGTCTTTTGCGCTCACGACGATACTCTACATCGTCTGGTCGGGAACCAAGTCGGCCACCGCGTCCACGTTCGGCTGGGCGCTCATCGATACCAGAAGATAGTTTCTTTGGCTTACGTTCTGGTACAGCATTTGCACCTGAACGTAGGCCAACCCATACTGGGTTCGTGGTGCCTTCATCGGCCCAACCATCACCATCAACGTCACGACGGTTTCCTTTTGGTTTCTTTGTACCACGCATACCGCCAGTAGGAATATCTATTCTTCCGCTACCAAGTTTTCTTCTTCTGTCACCAATTCTGGGTCTATTGATTAGCCCACTACCAATTCTTTTTCCTATTCTTGTCCCAATGCCTTTTACCGCAATATTTATTGCATCGACTGATTCGGCTGTTAGTCCAGATGTTAAAACAATTCCATATTCATCAACAAATGAATCAACCCTATGGTGGTCCAGTACTGTGTCGAGTAGGGACTTAACTTCAAAAGCATTTTCTACATCAACAGGGATATAAAAGAATTTTTCTTTTCCTGAAGCTAGAGTTTTTTCTTTGATTGCGTATTCCTCAGCATCAAATTCATTCAGCTCTTTATATTTTTTGCGTTTTTTATTGCGTCTTTTTACTACGTTTCTTAACACTCCAAAAATAAATTCGCCTGGATATTTTTCTTCGATATCCTCAACCCATTTAACTTCTTCATCATCCAGGAAATCGTTATATTCTTTTTTGTCCATAACGCTTCCACCAACAACGCCTGGCGGAATAACCGCAAACCTACAACGACCATCGGCTTCAACGGCTTTGTCTATAATTTTGCAAGAGCCTTCTCCTTTGAAGAAAATGCAATTAGAGCATTTGACTCCAATTTTGGTTAACTCATTTTCCGCCGCTGGCGTATAGGCCGCGTAAACACCTTTTTTGTCCTCGTTGAACTTACCATATTTTTTGGTTATACGAACAAGCGCATCAGCCAAAGCTTGCTCTTCATTGTCTAGTGGCTTTGGTGTAGTTGGTTTATTTCTTGAAGAATCTTCATAAACAACAACAGGCAAAGGTATAGAAATAGGACCGTTTTCTCCAGGCTTGATTGCTACGGGCATTGGCATAACAGGGACTGGTTTTGTTACTCTTCCATGCATGGTTGGTTTGCCCTGCTGAGAAGGAACCATCGATGGGTTAATATTTGGTTTTTGAATAACTATTCTTTGTGGTTGCCCGAACATCAACTCTTGGCCGTCGTAGTGATATTTACACATGTACTTAGAAACAAGACCATCACTGGTTTGCCTATCAAAAACAACTGAATTTTTATCAAGGGATACAATTTTTATCTTTGATGCTGTTCTTTTTTCTAATTCGCTAGATATCTTTTGCAGCAAATCGTTTTCCGCATTATTTTCTCGAGACGCAATGGGAGTAACATTTATGGCTTCCTGCATAGGTCCAGAAGCAAATACTGTGCGCTCAATCGTCTCAGATTTTCCAGAGTCGTTTTTAACTGAAATTGTTCCAGTGAGTTGATTGGCCCCATGAAGGACAGGGCTGACTTCGTAAAGTTCAACCTCGTAGAGAATGTTAGCCTGCATGTTTTGGTCGTATTGGGCTCTTAGTGTTTTATAGCCAATTGACCACTCTTGCTCTTCGCCAAAGAAAGCGACGTTCGCAAAGGCTTCCCGACCCTTCTCTGACTGAAGGTTAAATTGAACTTTTGCGTAAAGGCCGCCAATACCAGCCATTTTCATCTTCGTTGGTAGACGCGGGTCGCTTGCTGGAACTTCGTAAATATCCAAAACCTTACCTATTGGGTCATTCCAATTGTGACCCCACACCACACGTGGTTTTCTTCTTAGAAGGCTTTTAGCGAAAGCTCCAGTTGCGCAAACATCGCCAACCGAGTCCTTGTTCCCAATACCCGCAACAAAACACTCGACAATACCTTGAGCCTCGTCGAGGTTGAAGGTGCCCGCGCTGGCTTTATATTGTATTTCCGCATTCTGCATCGAGGGCATGAGACTCCTTGGGGTATTTAGATAATAAGTTAAATTTGAGCGCCATCATTGCAGGTATTGCAAGTATTTTGATTAGTTTTAGTAAATTATTTGATTAGTTTTAGTAAACTATTTGATTTGTTGACCAAAACTCCATGCGCGACGTGTTTCGTCTTCGGAAACATCAAATATTTGTTTTGCCATAAGGTTTGCGTACAAAGAAACTAGGGCTTTTCGAAACTCAACAGCACGCTCTTCTTCTCCGGGGATATTAAGGCAAGCAATCATTGTGTTATATATAGCCTTGGAATTTTCTTTGTTGATTTGCTTAATTCGATTCATCTGAGATTCAATTTGTGCACGAATATCGGATTGATGACTGTCTTTTTTGGTTTTAAGAGACTTTGATTTTTCTTTTTCTCCAAATTTTATTGCCATAGAATCCTGGATAATGGCAGACAAAACAGGCTGAATATCGTCATCCATCTGTTTGTCCCATGTTTCTGTGGACATTAGAGAATCGATATCTAGAGTGCCAGTGAATAAGCCCTTCTTCGCCCTACTACTTCCAGCTTTTTCTAGAACCACTCTTTCTTGTCTTTCCAATACTCTTTCAAGACTTCTGTCTAGTATTTCTTCCCAGCGTGAAATTGTTTGGTTTACGTTGTCCTCTTGAGATTTGTACATCATTGCCGATGATGATTCGCTTGCTGCCCCTTCAGGAACAGGTGCTGCGGTTGTTGCGGGAGCGCCCAATGCGTCTGGCGGAATAGTGCTTTGAGCCAAAGCACCAGCCATTGTGTTGGGGTCAAGTGGCTGCTCGCCCGGCATCGGTGGCGCGCCTGGCATTGGTGGCATTTCGGGAGTAGGAGGCATTCCCGGCATTGGAGGCATACCAGGCTGAGGGATGTCGGCCTTCGGTTGGTCTTCCATTTTTTTCTTTGTGTTAGAAATTGGAATTAAGTTAGGATTCATCAATAGAGAGTCAGCTAAATCGCTTTCAGTTTCTTTGCGACCAGACCCAAGTCGATATTCGTTATTACTAATTAGTCCAGTTTGGAATTCTTGCAAAAGATATCTCTCTCGCTCTTGTTTGTAAAGCTGAAGAATAGGTACTTCTGATAAATCAAAATCCACATAATGTTTTTCATCCAATTCGTCCAAACCTCTAGCCAAAGGCTCTAGGTGGGGCATCATTGTTTCCATCCAAAAAACACGAATTTCTTCGCTTGCGTTGGAAAAAGTTCTTCCAGCTGCGTTGCCGATTACCGACTCAGGAACACCAAACGAAGCAAGAATTTCTTCTTTTGTTATTTGTCTCATCTGTAGATATGCCGCATCTCTCGGCGAAGCACTTGTATCAATGTAGTCAACACCATCTTCGGACGAGATTACTGATGTGTATCCAGTTCTCGAAATATTTCCTCTAAAACGGCTTTTTAGTTCATCTTTATCATCATCGTCAATTTCGCCTTTAAGAACTAAAAGCCCACCTGGTCGGCCGTCATTCATTAAATAATTTCGATTATAGAGTTTTGCAAGGTTCTCTATTTCCAGGGCAATACCGCAAGATTCAAGTGGAGTAAGTGACAGATATGGGTCTATTGGGTGAGGTCTTCTTATCCAGCAGACATCATCTGGCTTCATGATTATTTTTTGACCGTATGGCATCTGTACTTCATACCCAGAAACAAAAGTTTTTGGGTCTGGTATTGGTGATGTTGACTGCGGTGGTAAGAGACTAAGACCAACCACACTTCCGTCACGACCGCGAATTTTTTCTATGAAAACCCCACGTGTGCCTAGTAGAAGCTGAGACGAAAGTCGATATCTAAATATAAAAGAATTTTCGCCAATGTTGGATTTTGTATTTAAGATTTCAAGTAGATTTTCGTTTTCGGCTTTACGACCAGTGAGTATTTCGCCATCTGGTGAATTGTCTTTTCTTAAAATGATTGGCAAACGAGCCTGGTTTCCAGCGATTGCATCTATGCACCGCGCAACCCACGTAATTTTCTGCATCCCCTCTTTGTATGCACGCTCAATGTCCCAGCCATCTTTATAGGCTTTTCCTGCAAAAGTTGGATTTGAGGCAATAGGAGCACCAGGACCAACAGATTTAACCTTGTCGTTATCTAGCGACTTATTACTGCTTGAGTTCCAGGCCATATTTTACTCAGCGCCCAATAGGTAACCAAAAATGCCACATGCGATACCTGCCACCATCAATCCGGCGGGAACAAAAATAAGCGCCGCACCAATACTGGTAAACAGTATAAATGAAAACATAAGCAAATTGGCGAAGGTAGCTCTGGTTAACTTTGGCTTCATGCCAACAAGTTTTTGTTTTAGGCTGCTAATAATTAGTTTTAGTTTTGGTGGTAAACTCATTGAAACCTTTACAGATTTGGGTGCATCAATTACATTAGCCTATTATTGACGCTCTGGAGTAAGACTAAATTGGATAATTGAGGAAAAATGACAACTGACTGGAATGAAGTACTAAATTACTTACTGCCCAAATCTCCGCCATTTTGCCCAGAAGAGCCCTCATTAAACCAAAAGGTGTTTCTAAGAACTAATTCGCTAGAAGCCCTCTTTGGCGGCGCTGCTGGTGGAGGTAAGTCTTCGGCTTTGTTGATGTCAGCTCTTCAGTATGTAGATATCCCTGGTTATTCGGCAATCCTTTTTAGGCGTACTTTTGCAGACCTATCCCTGCCGGGCGCATTGATGGATAGATTCAAATCCTGGGCGGGTAATTATGACGATGTCCACTGGAATAACAATAGTTTTCAGGCGACATTCCCGTCTGGGGCGAGAATTTCTTTTGGTTACCTAAATAATACCAATGACTACCTTAGATATAAGGGCTCTGAATTTCAATTTATTGGCATGGACGAAGTTACTGAAATCAGAGAGAGCGATTACAGATATCTATTTTCCCGCTTGCGCCGCCCTGCTTCTGGCCCCCTGTCAGAGGTGCCTTTGAGAATGAGGGCTGCATCGAACCCTGCCCCCAATTGGGTCAGGCAACGGTTCATTGTGGAGGGGAAGAAGGAAAATAGAATTTTTGTCCCATCCAAACTTCAAGATAACCCAGGCATAGACGCAGACTCCTATCGTTTAGCCCTACAAGCTCTTGACCCAATTGAAAGAAGAAGACTGGAAGAGGGCGACTGGTGGAGCACGACTCTTGGGACACTGTTTGACAGAACTGCCTTTGTTATTTTAGATTCATCAGAAATCCCCGAAGTTGCCAGTTCGGCTAGGGCTGTTAGGTTTTGGGACTTAGCCGCAACTGAGCCAAGTCACTCAAACCCCAATCCGGACTATACGGTGGGAACCTTAATGTTGTTTGATAACGGAATTGCCTATGTCTTGGATGTCAAGAAAGCCAGAGTCAAGGGCGAGAAAGTCGAACAATTAATAGCTCAAACAGCCTACGAAGATGGACATGGGGTTGCTATAAGAATGGAACAAGAGCCAGGGTCTAGCGGTAAAGCCCTTGTTGACCAGTATGCAAGGTACGTAGTCCCAGGGTACGATTTCTCTGCATTGCGGGCCACTGGGGACAAGGTTACAAGAGCCAGGCCGTTTGCTGCAGCATGTGCAAACGGGAACGTCAGAGTCCTGCGTGGGGCATGGCTAACTGACTGGTTTGACGAGTTGTCATCATTCCCTGAGGCATGTGACCATGACGACCAAGTTGACTCTGCCGTGGGGGCTTTTACATATTTGGCTGGGTTGGGGTTGCCGCAAAGACGAAAAATCAGTATAGTGGTTTAGCGTTATTACTTACTAATTTTATAATTACTTAAAAAGGAAACATTACTAAATGAGTATTTTAAAGATTGTTGAACTTCGTGAACAAATTAAAAATTTATCCGAAGAAATCGATGCTTACGTTTTATCCGATGCTTCAGTGACTGAGGCGTCGGAAGGTTTGTTGCAGTTAAATCTTGCTAAACGAGATATCGCAACGGTTTACGACACATTAACCCATTTTGTTGCGCTAAAACTTGGTGATGAAACTGAAATTTCTTTGGGGGAAGGTGCCTTGATTGAGAAAAAAACTGCATATGACAGAAAAGCTTGGGAACACAAAAAATTAGGTTTGGCCGTTGTGGATAAACTAGTAAAAATGTCGGTTGACATGGATACCGGAGAGGTTGTTAAAACTCCATCCGAAATAGCTATTCAGCTTTTAGATTTTTGCGCACCGTCGTATTGGCGTGTAAAAGAGTTGTCTAATATTGGCATTAACGCAGATATGTATTGCGAAACAGGTCAACTGAAAACAACAATCATAGTAAGAAAGGGAGAGAATCAATGACAAAAAATCAAACACTAATGGCGGCGCTTGCCGAACCATTTCCTGTTGAGATGGAAAAAACTTTGGTTAAAAGCGGTGTATCTTTGGTATACCTTCCTGTCAGCGAAGTAATCAACAGGCTCAATAAAGTATTGGGCCCAGAATCTTGGTCTTTTACTGTAATCTCAATTGAAAGAGACCAATACGACAATGATGAAATCATTGCTCACATTAATTTGTCTATAGATTTTGGTGACGGCAAAATTGTCAATAAACACGGCATTGGTGGTCAATCAGTTAAAAGAGCAAAATCAACAGGTAAACCAATTGACCTGGGCAACGATTTTAAGGGAGCGGTTTCTGACGCCCTTAAGAAAGCTGCTCAACAGCTTGGTGTTGGTCTTTACTTGGCAAGAAGCACCGATGCTATGGACATTGAGGATGCGATGGATGCTGACTTGGTAAACAAGTCAACAATCGCCGCTCAACAAAACATAAGCCCTGAGGTTTCCCAAAAATGGGAAAATTTTATGTCGATAGTAAAGAGTTTGTCTTCGGAGAAAAAATCAGAGTTAAACGCCTACTGGGATAAAGCATCTAGCGGTCAACCAAAACCACGTAAAGAAACTATTACCCCGGACGCTCTTGATGGGTTGATTACTGAGGCAACACGTTTGTCGTTCGGTGGCGGAACTACAATCAATGGAGAGTAATTTAATTGCGCCAATTTATTTATCGCCGTCGTCAATGTCTACCTACAGGCAATGTCCACAAAAATTTAAATTTAATAAAATTGACTTAATCCCAGACCCGTCAAATCATTGGGCGGTTTTGGGAAATTTTGTGCACGATGTCCTTGAGGAATTTTATAAGTTAGAGCCTCAACTTAGGACAATATTTTCAGCCAGGGCTATAGCAAAAGACATGTGGGAATCCAAGTGGAGTGAAGAAACTTCAAAAGTGATTTTTACAGAAAAAGAAATTAAAGAATTTCGTTGGTCAGCATGGTGGTGTATCGAAAATCTTTGGCGACTAGAAAACCCAGAAACAATATCTCCGGTTGGTATTGAGTACGAACTAAACGGAGAAGTTGCAGGGGTAATGTTGCGTGGCTTTATTGATAGATACACCTATTCTAATGGCACGACAATGCTCACTGTTAGTGACTACAAAACAGGCAAAACCCCCAAATTGGATTTAGAAGAAAAGTTCTTACAGCTTTTGATTTACGCAAAACTATTATCATCACTAGGGGTTGGTGATGTCGACAAAATAGAATTGCTTTATCTAAAAGACGGAGTAAAATTAGAAAAGAAAGTTACAGATAAAGATTTTAAAAGAGTCGTGGAGTATATACAAGAAAGCAAAAACATGGTTGACGAGAGTTGTGCTTCGGGATTTTTTGAAGCTCGCAAATCGTATTTATGCAATTTTTGTAGTTATAAAAAAATATGTCCAGCATGGAGTGGTGCAAAATGATGAACGATGATTCATTTGCAAGAATAGTCGCAGAAGACGTTAAAAACAAAATTTCGCCCCTGCACAAAAAAGAGCTTCTAAACAAGGATAATTGGGGTAGATGGCAAACAGCCCTAGTTGCTCTTTCCGACAACATTCAAGACCAAATTGAGTCAATTGAGGAAGATGCCGAAATTGATAAAACTAGATATGAATCAATGGGTCCTGTCGGTCGACGTCTTGCAGCAGAAGCCAAATCTGCATACGCCGCAAGATTAACGAAGATTAAAAGATTTAAATTTCATGTTGATAGACGTCTTGATGAAGTTACTGTCATGATAGAGACGGGTAAAGAAATGGTAGTGAGTGACGGCTGGCAAGAGGTTGATTTTTTGAAACGAGGCATTTCTGCTCACAGGTCACTGCTTAGAGAATTTGATTTAGAAGACACAGCTGTGGACCGAGCCTTATGGGCACTCTTGGAGAATAAGTGGTTATTTGACGATGTTGGTATTGATACACTTTAATAACTAATTTGTCCTCGCAGGAAAGGTCTTGGTTTGCAGAAAAATCCAAAACCCCCTAAAAAAAGAAAACCTTTACGTAAACGTAGTGCTAAAAAAGAATTACTCTACGAAAAACGTCGCCCGTTTGTGGAGAAAATATTAAAAGAACGTTTTCTTTGCGAAGCCTGCAAACCATTTGCCACGCATGATGGGAAGACTACATTTAATCAACACCTCAGCAGGGACGTGCACGAGATTGTTCGGCGCTCTCAGGGTGGTTCGATATTGGACGAAAACAACGTACTTGCAGTTTGTAGACCCTGTCATATAAGAATCGGCAACAATCCACAATTGGCTTTTGATTTAGGTTTAGCCAAAAGAGGTCTTGGTCTATAAATTAAAAATTAATATCTTTACACTTTTAGTATTTGTCTAAATAGTAAACTAATAATACCTTAGGGCCGTTATAGGCGCAAGGGTCGAGTGGGTTATCCACTCGGCTTTTGCGTGTAATGAGATATTTTTTTTAAAAAAAATTACTTTACTAAACTTCTTTTTAATTAGATGTTATGATTTGATTTCCAGCCGACATCAACCTTAAGAGGAAGAAAGGCGGTGGTCCTAAATCCAGCATTTTGCGGCAATAAATTCTGAAAAGTAGTCTCCGGTTTCGGCCACTACTTTTAGATTGACCCACCAAGCATGCTGGATGTTTGGTGGGTTTTTGCTTTAGTAAAAATACTAGTATGAGCTTCGTGCGCAAATTCAATTTAATGGGTCTCGATTTATCCCTAACCTCTACTGGCTATTCTTGTGGAGATGTAAATGGTGTTATCACCTCTAAGCTCACCGGAGTCGAAAGACTAATTGAAATTTCTGAGAACATAATAAAAACTATTTTAAATTTAAATGTTGATATTGTTCTAATAGAAGGCTATTCTTTTGCGTCACGAAGTGGTCAAGCTTTTTCCATAGGTGAACTCGGAGGGGTCGTTCGAGTTGCAATAAAAAAAATAGATAAACCATATATAGAGATACCACCTACATGTCGAGCCAAATTTGCTACAGGGCGTGGTAATGCTTCGAAAAATGAAGTAATTTCAGCTATATCCGCTCGAACGGGGATAGTTTGGGGGAATCCAGGAGCAGACGACAAGTGCGATGCGTGGATATTGGAGCAAATGGGCCTTTCATATCTAGGTCTTTCTGAACATAAATGGCCGGATGTCAATTTATCTGCTTTAGAGAAAGTAGATTGGGGAATACTAAAGAAAGAGGACTAAATGAGAAATAGCCCAATTAGCCAAGTGGAAATCGAACAAGAATTATTGCGCTTTATGGATTTATTGGAAAGCGAAACAGAGGCCTTTGAAGTTTTAGCTGTAGACGCAGCAAAAAAAGAATCTTCATACAAGTCAAACTGGGCCAAAGAATACCTTTCGGCCAAGGGTTCAATCAAAGAGAGAGAAGCTTGGGCTGACTATAAAATGGATGAACTAAATTACGAATTCAAGATTGCCGAAGCATTAATGAAAACAAAAAGAGAAGCACTTCTTTCTATTAGGGCATCCATGGATGCAATGAGAACACTGAACGCCAATGTTCGGGTGCAGGTATGAAATCCAATATACATAAATCCCTCCTATCTCTTGCGATTCCGATTGAAAGTCTTACACCCTTAGAAAATAACCCTCGTGTTGGAAATGTTGATGCAATTGTTTCCTCCTACTCAGAGTTTGGACAAATAAAACCCATTGTTGCTAAAAAAAATGAAGACGGTACATCTACGGTGATTGCTGGTAACCATCAATTAGAGGCAGCAAAGGTTTTGGGGTGGGACAAAATTGCTGTAGTTTTTTTAGACGCTGATGACAAGCGCGCTATTGCTTATGCGTTAGCTGATAATAGAACTATGGAACTTGGCTACACGGAACCAGAATTGCTTTTAGACATGATTGTGTCAATATCCGATTTCTATCCAGAACTCCTTGAAGACATGGGTTGGGATGAGTTTGAAATTGCATCTTACGAAAGCGATGCGGTATTGGCAAAAATAGAAAACGAAAACATGGAAACCAAAAAAGAATTTACTGCCGCGCAACAGGAGACCGCGAGAGAAATTGACAATTTGGTTCAGAAAACAGAAGACGGGGAAATGAGGATAGTTGCCGACAATCAGATGAATCACGAAGACATTGCAATTCGTGGCTCTACTGTGGCCATGCCTGGGGCCGCTCCAAGCGCTGCGGTACAGGTTCCTTTAGTATTTGATAATTCGGACCAGCAAAAAAAATGGTACAAGTTCATAACTTGGTTGCGTAACAACCCAAGCATCGATGGCTCAACCACTGGACAAAAACTATTAAATTTCATTGATGAACATTGTGAAATTTGAAGAAAAAATTAAATAAATTTTTATGACTAGACAGCGCATGTTTCTAAATATGTCTTGCGTAGACGCTGCACGTGCCAGAATAAGACACGTATACGACACTTTTGATACGGTGTGCGTTCAATTTTCTGGAGGTAAAGACTCCACTGCTGTTTTGTATTTAGCTAAAGAAATTCATGAAGAAAGAAATTTGGGTCCAGTTAAGGTGATTTTTCGCGATGAAGAAATGGTTTCACCAACCACGATTAGTTATGTAGAAAAAGTAAGAAATTATCCATGGGTAGACATGGAATGGTATTGCTTGCCGTACCCAGCAGAAATTTGGGTTCTTGGCAGAAGAGAAACAACCCTTTTGTGGAGTGAGAGAAGATTAAAAGAAAACAGATTAATCAGAGACATGCCGCCATGGGCAATTAACGCAACTCATTTTGGGTTAGACCATTCTCGGTCTTTACCTGAACCAACCGACGTTTATACGATGAATAACAAAAAAGGTAGTGTTGCTTTTATAACTGGCGTCAGAGCTAGTGAATCAATGGTTCGCTATCGTTCCGTCGTGCAGAAACTTCATGAAAATTACATCAATCATCCATATAGGCTCAAACAAAGCATCCCTCTTAAATTTGCCAAAATCATTTATGACTGGAACACTGATGATGTTTTCAAGTTCATTACAGAAGAACACAATGCTGAATTTTGCGAATATTACGAGCTGGCAGCTTTAACACAAAGCAACACAAGGGTTGGTATTCCATTGCATAGCGTTGCAATAAGAAGAATTGGTGATGTCGTTGCTACGGAACCAGAATTCTATGACAGGCTTTTTGAATGTTTCCCACACATAGATGCACAAAGACGCTGGTGGCCCGAGTTTGATGTTGAAAAATTAATTAGTCGATATTCTGACAATGGTTTTTCTGGTGCTGGAGAGTTTATAGAAGACTTCCTAATTGGGGAAAAACGCAAAAGAGAAGCGCGAGTATTTGTTTCTAAATTTAGACAGAAACATAATTCAGACCCAAGGGCTTATCCAATAAATTGGCTAATAAGAAATTTATTATTAAACGACATAGACGTCAATTCACCAACTCCTATAGGTCCAAAAACAAAAGCTCACGCCGTAAGAACTATCGAGGAACAAGAAACGAGCAATACAGATGAATATTAATTACGTTCAAATTGATTCACTAAAAGTCCCTGAATGGAAAGCAACATACATATTGCGTCCAGATTTAATGGTGCTTTCTGCGTCCCTACAGCAATATGGGTTTATCCAACCAATCCATGTATCCAAATGGACTGGTGAGATAATTGACGGAAGTGAACGTTGGCTCTTGACAAAAAATGTCAAAAGTATTGCGGAGGCAACAAAAGGGCTTGTCCCCGTTATTGAGCACGATTGTGACTTAATTGATGCAATGTTGCTGCATGTTCAGCTAAATAGGGGTAAGGGTTCAATAGTGGCCAAACCGCTTTCTAGAATAATTAGAAAAATCAATTCATCAGGGAAATACGATATAAAAGATTTCAAAAACTTATTATCCATGGGGGTGGATGAACTTGACCTGCTTTTGGATGCAAGCATTATTAAGAGTCGAAAAATACAGGAACATACATATGCGAGGGCCTGGGTGCCTATCGAGGCTGACTCAAAAACCGTAGATAGGGCATCTTTGGTGGAGTCACCACCCAACCCGGATAGATAGCTCTAAGCAAACCTACTGGCAAGTGAGTGATACACTTGTCTTATATTTTGTACAAAACAAGAATGAGGACGTTATGCCGGGCTTAAGATACGGACCAGATTTTACAGACGACGCAGAGATAGTTAGAACTCAGCTTGCCAGACTTGAAAAATTGGTAAAAACCAAAAGAGGTGGAACTAAAAAGAATAAACAAGAACTCAAAAATCTTAATGACGTAGTCAAAAAGGCCTATGGTGGTCGTAAAGGACTTAACCAATTAGCTAAATATTCTACTAAACAAATGGGCTACGACGAATCCGGCAAAACCAAGACACTTGCTGGTGTCACGTTTAGAGGGCGACCCCCAATTGACAAAGACATAATGGCGGCTCGCAGAGCTAAGGGTCTTCCAAATCGCCGACAAATGGGTGCTATTGGCGGGAACGCTCGATTGGGATTTGCTTTGAACAAACCAGGTCGAGATGCAACAAGAGGGTTGGCTCAGAGAAAGGCACGTGAAGACGCAGTCAAGGCAGCCAAGAAAGCCAAGAGAGCTAAAGCCGCAAAGAAAGCTAGAAGAGCCAAAAAAGCAACCAAGAAAAAGCAAGCCGCTAAAAAAGCTGTTGCCAAAAAACGACCAGCCGCTAAGAAGGCGGCGTCAAGGAGAGCAAGATAACTGAATCGTAGTTAATTAATTACGATTTTACGTTAGTGGTACAATTAAACCTACATTAACACCCCAAGGATAGGTCTATGTTGGTATCAGTAGCAGAGTTGACAACCTATATGGACGTAAAGTTTACTTTGCGTCAGGTTGACGCTGCGGAATATGTGCTACAAGGTCTTCAAAGTGAACTTGAAGCCTATCTCAGAAGGCCAATAGAGGTTACAAGTTTTATTGAAGAACATATTCTTGATTCAAATTTCCACGGAATTCCAATGTCTTCCTTTTTGACAAATCAGGACACATATAGGGACGGTCAGAACGGAGAGGTAGCAAACTCTGCTGCCGATTATGCTCTTCCTCCAGAAACCTTGTATTTTAGGAATACTCCGGTTATCGCTGTTAGTAACGTCAAGGTCAGAAGACCTGGGGTTTCATACAATCCAGTTTCCGTTTCTCTCGTCAGCAATGTGGCAACTATAACATTTGACAATATGCATCCATTTTCAGTTGGAAGCAAAATAACCTCATCTGATTTTTCAAACACCGTGTTTAATGGAAACTTTACTGTCACCAGCTCAACTCCGACAAGTATTAACTTTTCCAAAACAAATGCCAACATTGCTACAACTTCAGTAATTGATGGTGATGTCCAAACAACATTACTTGAAAACACTCACTATATGGTGCGAAGATACGGCATTGATTACTGGTACGGCGGACCAGACGATAAGGTCACAATCAGTTATACCGCAGGTTTTGACGGAGCATCAATTCCCATGTTTAGGTTAATGATTCTACGAGCAGCAACACGAGAAATGCAAAATATGCACGATGACGTGGTTGGTATAAAAGACCTAAATCCACGTTCTGTTGCCCCTGTAGAAACTGGATTTATGGAAAAAGAACTACTTGCAGTGAAGAGGTACCGCAGGGTCAGGGTTGCGTAAATGGCCAGAGGTGACGTCAGGATAGTAGTTCATGTCGACATAGACACGGAAGATGTAGAAGAACTTCTGGATGACATGAAAAAACGAACAAGAAAAATGAAACCTGTTTTCTATTGGGCTAAAAGAGAACTGGAAACCCGTTACGCTGCAAACTTCACAGCCAACGGACTCCCCTCTGGTGGTTGGAGCCCATTAAGCCCACAGTATGCATCATGGAAAGCGACCAATGTCCCTGGTGCGCCACCTATGGTGAGAACTGGAAAACTGTTTAGGAGTGTTACAGAATTAGAGAATTCGAGAGTAAATGCAGTTACGGATACTCGTGCCGAATTTGGTACCGATGTCGAATATGCAAAATTTCATCAATATGGCACAAGCAAAATGGCTAAAAGAAGAGTAATTTTTACGCCCGTTGGATTTTCACGCGACCTTGGCAAAACCATGGCGCGATATGTTGCCTATGGGGATAAAAAACAGATTGGACCAGAATAATGGAACTAATGCACGGTGCCCAATTTGCCAAACAATATATCAACAACTACCTTACGCTTGATATTCCAACCAGGTTAATTGAATACAGAAATGGGTGGAATCTCTCAAGTACCGACCTGCCGACCCCGGAAGAATTTATAACCCACGAACCTTTGGCGTTAGATTCTTGGCCGACAATCATCACCATAGCGATTTCCACAAACAGACTGGAAAGAATTGGCTATGGTAACGCCGACCCCCTATATAGGGTCGAATACCAGATGAGGACATATGTCTGGGTTAGGACTGAGGGCTCGCAAGAATGCACGGAAATGAGGGACAGACTTACTACCGTTGTTCGGTCAGCACTCCTTGACTATCCGTGCCTAAAGGCAACTGACCCTAATGATTTTTTTAGAATTATGATTGATGAGTCATCAATGCGAGAAGAGTTTTCTGATTTAACACTTTTGAAAGGTGACAGAATGCTCGCTGGCTCATACATCGCCTACAACATCCAGCTGGATGAAATTGTTTCTCGCAAATCACTGGGTACGGTTGATGAAATTATTCTAAGAAGCTATCCATCTGGTGCTGGTGAAGACCTGGATTCACTTGAGGGTGAATTTTAAAATTAAATAATTTTTAAAATCCCTTTACAACAAATCTTTCTAACAGTTGCATTAATAAAAGACCTACTAACTGTATTATTGGAACTAATGAATGGGATAGTTCCCAACAAGCAATAGGAAGGTCTTATGCCCGGTGTAGTCATTTCAACAGCAGTCAGAACTGGCCCGTCTTCGGCTACGGTCCGCGAATCATCACAACTCTTTGTTGTCGGCACCGCTGAAAAGGGCACATCAGCCGCTCCAGTATTGATTGAGAGCCTTGCTGAATTTGAAAATATGTTTGGTGGATTCATTTCAACCTCATATCTTCACCCAACAGTTGAAACATTTTTTGAAGAAGGCGGCACTCGCTGCTACGTAAAACGAGTCGTTGGTTCTGGCGCAACATCTGCAACCAAGGTTCTAAATACCGGTTCAGCAAGCGCCGCAATGACATTGACGGCAAATGGCTCGGGTGTATGGGCAAACGGTACGGCCGTTACTTTTGCTGGTGGTTTGAGTGTTATCGTCACACAACCAAGTGCTGGTGTAAATTTTGCAATCCAAATTCTTTTGGATAATGTTGCAGTTTACTCTACCGGAACTTGCACCTCAGTTAATCAAGCAGTAGGAAGAATTAATACAAGTACAACTGCTGCTCGTTACGTAACTGCAAGTGTTACGGCTCCTCATGGTTCAGCTATTTTAAATACTTTGGCTCAAACCATTATTGATGGTGGAGTAGACGGTAGCGCTCCAACTGATGCACAATTCGTCACCGCTCTTGGAACATTCAACGGAGCTCTAGGAACAGGCGCGGTTGCATCTCCAGACAACAATACCAGCACAGTCGAAACAGCAATTGTCGAACACTGCAATACAAATAGCAGAATTGCTATCTTCCATACAGACCTTGGGAGCAGCAGCGCTACTGCCTTAGCTAAAGCATTGGTGTTCCAAGGCGGAGAACATGCTGAGCATTGCGCTTTGTATTACCCATGGATTGAAGTTCCAACCGGTGTTGCTGGAATTAGCAGAATGATTCCACCAGACGGCTATGTGGCTGCAAAGCGTGCTTTGGCTCACAATCAAACAGGCTCTCACGTTCCGGCAGCTGGATTGCTTTCAGCTTCAAGATTTGTTGAGGGAACTGAAGTAGATATCGATAAAGCAACAGGCGACGCTTTGGACCTTGGTTCAGTAAATGCAATTAGAGTTATTCAAAATACAGTTCGTATTTATGGTGCTCGTTCGCTTTCGGCAGATATTGAGAACTTTAGATATATCACATCGCAAGACACTGTCAACCATATTGTGGTTGAGGCTGGAAGAAGTCTTGAGGATTTGGTTTTCAGCTCAATCGATGGAAGAAACACAATTTTCAGCGCAATTGAGTCACGTCTAATTTCGATTCTTGCTCCTTTGCGAGATGTCGGTGCTCTCTATGAGGCGTTTGATTCCAATGGCAGAAAACTTGACCCTGGCTACACAGTTCGCTGTGATGCAAAACTTAATCCGACATCACAACTTGCAGAGGGAACAATCAAAGCAAAAGTTGGGGTACGAACAAGTACTGTCGGCGACAAAATCGAAGTTGATATTGTCAAATCAAACTTAACGGCGTCAGTCGTTTAACGGAGGAATAAAAACATGGCAAATACAAAAGTTTCTCAGAGACAAATACTTGGAAGTATTGTTCCTGTAAACCAAAGTCACCCAAAATGGACTGGTTTCTATTTTGCGCAGGTTTCTGGTGGAGAAATCACAGCCTCCGTTGAAAAGATTTACGAGGGCAAGAGTCTTCGTCCGACAGTTTTGTGTGCTCCATCCGAGGTTGGCGATATCACCTTGACCGCCCACTACGACTCAGACCGAGTCGCCAGTGAGCTTGGCACCGGTATTGCAGCAAAAATTGCCGCCCTCCGTGCACTTGTCGGTAGAGCCGAATACAACGTCACAATCCAGAATTTTGACTGCGACCTAGCGGTCCCTGGTACTGACCGAGTTTACTATAAGGCCTTACTGGTGGGTTTGACCGAGCCAGACGGCGATTCATCATCGGGTGCTCCAGCTACTTTTTCTCTTACTTTCGCAATTCAGGACGTAGAGTCAAATTAATCGATTTTAATAAAATCGTCAAGAGTTCCGCCATGGCCTTTAGGCCTATGCTAGTTTTCCAGTATGAACGACAACAACTCACTCTATTCAACCGAAGAGCAACCAATTACAACCAAGGCAGTCAAGCCAGCCAAGGTTTCAACTCAGCAGGCTGATGTGGAAACTCCGCTTTCCAGGCTTAAATCAGTTATTGCAAAAAAAGTTGAACGCAGTGTTGTTTTACTAGAAGTACCGGAGCGCCCTGGCGTAAAGGTGCGAATTAGTCCAAACATCACTCAACAACAAATGAAAAACTGGCGCAAAAATGCTGGCGAAGACACAAGAAATGGTCTTGATGCAACAAAATTTGCATGTTCAGTTATTGCACACACAACTGTTGGTTTAGAAATTGATGGACAAGAAGTTCTTGACGAAGACGGCAATGAACTTACATTTGCGTCGCCTTTGGTCTTAGCTATGACCGAAACAACAAGACCACTTCCGGACTGTGTCAAAGCCTTTTTTGGTGTTGACCCACATATCGAAGCCGCAGCATTGGCAATTCTTGATGCAGCCGGTTATTCAGACACGGTTGATGCCGTGGACCCTATGAAGGGGTCTTCGACGAGCTAGTCGCAGACCCGCAGGTAGTGTCTGCAGCCCGTCTCGGAGAACTATTCGGAACGGACCCCATAAAGCTATTGGATTCAGACCAAGATGAATGGCTGATACGTATGGCATGTGGTAAAGTTATATCCAACGACCGCGAAGAGCAAGAACGTAAATCGAAGACTTAGTGGGGTATCCACATAGCTTGACGTCACTTACACTCACGTGAACCAAAATTCATGGGTGGGATAAATGGCCGACGAAAAAATAACTATAAAGATAGACGTCGATGCCAACACGACGGCTATCGAAAAAGCTACACAGGCGACAAAACGCCTAAAACGCGAAGCTGGGCGCTCTAGTGGCAAAAAAGAAATAGATGACTACGGCAAAGATGCTGCTAGAAGCCTAAAAAGAACACAGACTAATTTCAAAAAACACTTTGACTCAATAGACCGAGCAACACAAATGTTCGGAAAGGGTTTGCGTAAATTTTTGGGCATGGCTATTAAGGGTGTCGTAGCTGAAATGGCAATACTTTCAGCGACAATGCTTGGAGTCCATGCTTTATTCGCCGCCGGTAATTTTCTAGCAAAGGGTTATCACGGTGCCATGAAAATGGCGGCACAGGGTGTCGCCGCATTAACAGTAGTTCTGGCTACTGGCGCTGCAGCAATGCGTGAACAGCAAGCAGCAATGTATGCATATAGGGGCAAAGGTGCCAAAGAATTTGGAGCTGGCATAAATCAAGTACGTGTAGCTATGCGTGGTTTACAAATGGACCAAGATTTGGCAGGACTTGGAACCGAAGCGCTTAACAAAGCGTATGCGGCAATGTCTAAGACAATGTCAACTCCGCAAATTAACGCAAGCAATAAATTGTTTAAGAGCTTGATGGATTTTGGTTCCGCAGGACAGGACCCAGCTAAAGCAGCAGAAAAAGTTGGAGCGGTTATCGAGGCAATAACCGGTGCGGGTACGGGTAAGGATAAAAAAAGTCTTGCTCAAACGATTAGCCTCATAAAAGAGCTTGGCCCAGAAGCTGAAAAAGCTTTAACAAAAGCAAACGTAAAAACAAAAGAACAATTAAAAAAATTAATTTCTTCTGGTGAATTAGCAAAATTGGGTGGAGTTGAAGGCCAGTTCGATACCACAAACAATACTCTTATGGGGTCAATAAAGAAATTCATGGCTCTCATCAAAGGCGAATTTGCCGATTTTGGTTTGATGTTTCTTGAACCAGCCAAAGAAGCTTTTCAAAAAATATTTCAAATTATTCAAAGAGATATCAGACGACTTACGGGAATAACAGCAAATTTTGGTAGTGGGCGATTCATGGATGGCCTAGTTAATGCTGTTGATAAGGTAAGTACATTTTTTGTTGACTTAACTCAAAAATGGTTACCACGCTCAGAGGGTCAATTTAGTGGAATTGCAAAATGGTGGAACAACATGCTTCGAACATTTGGTTTGTTTAGGGAAGCATTAAGAAAATACATTGAACCAGCAAAAGCAATAGAGGCAGCATTTAAGCCAATATGGACAGCAATTAGAGACAATGGAATAAGAAATTTAAATTCTTTTAGAGAAGGTATTCTTCAAAATAAAGATGAAATTCTTGAATTTGGACAAAGAGTCGGTGAAGTTATTGACGCTGTTGGTGATTTGGCTATAGGTCTCAAAAAAGCTTTTTTTGATATTTTGCCAGTAATCAATGATGTACTAAAAGGCATAACCGATATATTCAAAATGTTTACTGGTCTTTTGACAAAAACATCTGGCACCGGAATGCTTGGTAGTCTCGCCCCACTGCTTGGCCTGTTTGTAATGAGTGGAAAAATGAAGAACACCCAGGGCGGAGTCATGGGTCAAAACGTAAATGCCATGAACGTCAATGCAGGCACCGTAAATATTAACGGTGGGCCTGCGTCAAGAGGTGGTGCACCAGGACTTAGCTCTGGACAATCCACTGCAGGTATGACTAATGGTGTGCCATCACACATAATGAATTCAAAAGGGCAACTTGTTCCAAATACTCAAGGAATTGTTCCGGGTAGAGGACTAATGGCTCCAAAAATAGACCAATTTGGCAACATGAGTACAGTTTTGGCCCCAACAAAAGCAAATTACGCAGCGCTGAATATGGGCGGCAAAACGCCTTACGGTAAAAAATTATCTGAATTTAGACGCATGAGAGATATGGCTAGATATGGAAGAAGCGAAACAAGATTTGGTCAAGGAATGGCAAAATTCAACAATAGCGGTATGGCGCGAATGGGTGTAGGGATGGGTCTTGCCGCAGCAAGCCAATATGCCCCAGAAGAAATGCGTGGCGCAATGGCTCTTGGTGGAATGGTTGGTGCAGTCAACCCAATGGCAGGTCTAGCTGTAGCTGGAATTGGTGGCGCCATGAAGGCAAAAGGCGCAGGTAAGGGCGCTCTTGCTGGCATGGCTGGTGGCGCAGCAGCAGGAGCAATGGTTGGCGGTCCTTATGGTGCAGCGATTGGTGCTGCGCTTGGTGTTGTTGCCGGCGGAATCATGGGTGGCGTAAATGAAATAAAAGCAAGAGCAAAAGAAGCCAGGAGCGCAATCAGTGGGGCAATGAGCAACATGCTCCAAGGCATTATGCAAAGCTCTTATTCACAATTTGAAAGGGGACAAGCAGCCCTAGAAGCTGGTAAAGATACTTCTGGTTTTGCTGGTTCAGCAATTGGTGCTGGCGGCAAAATGGCCGCCAATATGCGCGCATTGCAAGCCAGAGCACAAGTTGCTCTCAGAGAAGAAAGACTTGGTGGCTCACTACTTGACCGAGGAATGACGAGAGAAACAGGAACGAATGTAAATGCTCTTTCAATGAAAGCAGCAGGAAACACCTTTATTGATATAGCAAATAGCAGTTTATCCAATCCCCTACAAGCGGTGTCGAGCACCCTCGGTGCGATGGTTCCGGACATTTTGAATGTTGGTGCATTGATTGGAAAGATTCCAGGAGCCGAACAAGTTGGAAGTTTGTTTAACTCAGGGGTGGGGAAAGGCATTAAATCTGTTTTGGGATTTAACGTCAAATCTTCAAGACGAGAAGCAGAAGAAAAGTTTTTAGCACAATTGCAAAAAGAAGGCATTTTAACCAAAGAACAATTTGATAGCGCGATGAAAGACCCCGGGAATGCAGTAAATCAATTTGTTAAAGACACGGAAGAAAAAACAAAAGCATTTGAGCAAATTGACGACGTAAATAATAAGCGTTTAGAAAAACTAAAACAACTTACTGGTAAAACCGCTCCAGAATTAGAAAAATTAGCCAAAAACATGGGCGTCAATCTCTATGACGCGACAATGACATTTGATGACATGGTTACAAAATTAAAAATAAATATGATTAAAAGCGCAGCTGAAATGCAAGCTGCAAATCAGAACATATTTATGGATACAAGTATTTATGATACAGAAATTAAAAGAAAAGAAACTCAATTTGCAGTAAACGATAAAACAAGAATTCTTAACGACAGGCTAAAGGCCGGCACTGCAGACGAATCAGACATATTGGAGTTCCTAAGAGGAAACTCAGCGGACATGACTGCGCTCCACGGCGGAGATGCACTTAGTGCATTTTATGACCAACAGCAATTGATTGGTAAGGGCGGCAAAGCCTATACTGCCGGTGGCGCACTAGAGGGACAAGAATCAAAAATAGCCGGCAATACTTTCTTCCAACAACAGCAGCAAAAAGTATTGGGCGGATTTGCAAAAACTGGCGCCGAACAAATTACCGCAATGCTTGGAGATAGCAACCTAATGGCGGCTGGTGGTTCAACTGCATTAACACAGCAAATATTAGCAATGGACCCAGCCAAGCAACAAAAACTTTTGACCGACTTACAAAATGGAACATTGACCGGGATGGGAGCAAACACACCCCCAGGTCAAAAAATGACCGCCGAACAATCATTAAAATCATACGGACTTGGTCTTACTACAGAAAAACTAGATGATGGAAGTTTAGATAGTGTCGCAGACAGCATGGATACTGCCTCTGAGGCATTTAAATCTGCTGTAACAGAATTTACAAAATACACTTCAGATTTTTTTACGGCTCACCCAATAGATAAAACGCCAGAGTGGTACACAAAAGAATCATTTCAAGCATTAATAAAAGGTGACACATCATCCCCTCGTGGTAAGGGAATTGGGGACACTACATCGTCTCGACTTTCCCAGACAATGGCTCGCCATTCTGCAATAGATTCCCAACTAACTGGAAGTAGGAATGTGACGTCGGCCTATAGAACAACGGGTCTTGGCTCAATTAACTCAGACCACGTAATGGGGAGAGCTCTTGACCTCACTGGACAAAATCTTGGTCAGTACGCCAAACTTGTTCACGCCAATGGAGGATTTGCTGAATTCCATGGAACAAATGCAAGCCGTCATCTACACGTAGTTCCGGGCCCAGGGGGCCCAACCGGAGATACTCAATCTCCTGCACGAATGACTCAATCCAAGGGACAGATGAGCAGTGGGGCGCCGATTTATAACATAAGCTTTGCTATTAATGGAACAGGGAATATGTCACCAAACGAAATAGCTCAAACGGTTATACGCAAAATAAAAGAAACTCAAGCGAATGAAATTCAGAGGTCATAATGAGCGGATTATACGACCCAGAATTATTTGCATCAACCAAATCATTTACTTTCGGACAAATCATGTATCTGTTTGACGGGGTAACAAGCTCTAATGGTGGTACCTTACCCGTCTATTCAACCTATGCAAAATATACTAAGAAAGGTGTTTCGTGGCAGCTTGTTTCTGATAAAAGATATTGGCGTCCATACTTGCCTGAAGATACAAGATTTTTGGAGTTACCAGCCAATACTCAAGCAGCAATTCAAAATTTTTTATTAATAAAAACAATTTCTCATAAAGCTGAACAAAACGCAACAGCAAATATTGCTCCTGGGAAAGCGGCAACATCCAATCCAGGAACTCGATATAGCTGGCCAGTAGGCAGTAATGGAGCTTTATATATAGCCACAGACATTACAGTAGATTTTTCTCTTTTAAAATGGAATCAACCTAATCCATACAATACCTCGAGCATAAGAGTTTGGATTAAGTCTGGAGACCAATATGCCAACACACTAGAAACTGGAACAACATATTGGTTTAATCCGGTAACGAAAAGTTTTCTACCAATTCCGATGCTTCTTTCTAATGCTCGAGTGCAATCAGTAGAACAGCTCTATCAGCTTTCAATCAGGGAAGGAAAAATTTTAGCAGCTATAGCTTCGGGTTTGTCAAGAGCCGCCGCAGAAGCAAAAATTGACTCAGCAGTGAGCACAATCAGAAATGGAACAGCGGGAGGAAATGCTGCCGCAAATAATAACAATCAATCAAAAACTACGCCAATAACAAAAGTAAAAGTTCGTGGAAATTTTGGTTATCTTGGGATAGGTGAAAGAGAGGGGTCATCGCCTCAGATGGTTCAGATGTACTCTCTGCCTGAAGATATTGTACCGAGGGTTGCTAGGCACATTTTCAATATTACTCCAGGCCAGATTAGTTATTCAAATCTTGGTTCAGATTGGCAAGAAATAGAAAGAGTTGGGCAGGTTGGATTAATTGACTGGAAGAATTATAAATTGATGAAAATTTCATTTCAATTTTTGATTGTTCCAGATAAATCCGCGACATACGACAGATTGGGTGGATTTTCTGATAATGCAACAAATTCCACAATAACTGTCGGAGTTGACGACAAAATAAGAAACCTCAGAGCAATGGCTACACGTCCATTTCCAATTGCTCTTTACGGCTTTGATGACATGATGACAAATCAGCTTAGGTTCCCTGCAGACAAAGGTAGGGGTGTTGAATTTGTTATTGGAGATTTAAATATTTCTTCAATTTTTAGAACTGAAAATGGAGAAATAAATAGAGCAACATGCGACATAACCTTGCAGGAAGTCCCCCTGGAAGCTATTCGAATTATAGAAATGCCAAAATTAATTCCTGAAAAAATTCGCACAAAACCAGAAGAACCACCTCCAGTAGAATATGGCAAAACAAGATTATTGACCGATGATTCAAATGCTAAAACTTTGTCAAAAAACGTAGAAACCTAATAAGTTTTCATGGAAACACTTAACCAAATTGGCAAGCTACATATAGGTTCGCTTTCGTCAAATATTTTAGACGAAATATCTCGTTCTATTCTTTCAATTCAAGTCAGCTACTCCATGGATATGGCTTCTCAATTGAGTTTTACGGTTTTGGAATCAGTGGATACCAATTACAAACTCGAGCTTGATGGCTTGTTTTATTCAGAACTGCAATTTGCTAAAAATAATTATTTTCAAATTGGGTTAGACGTAATTTATGAAACCAATACTCTTGGGACTATTGACTCAAGTGATTCTGCATTAGTTAAACAAAAACAAATATTTGAAATAGCAAGCGTCAGTGTTTCTCAAGGTCAGGGCGGTAGCCCTGTTTGGGAGATTAGTTGCTACACCAAAGCAATTCAGCAAATGAAGCGCGACAGAAAACCTGCAGCGATAACTGGGCAAGGCACTGAATTTGTAAAGCGCGCAGCAGCAAAATACGGATTAAAATTTTGGGGAGAACAAACTACGAAAAACTATACAATCACGAAAGCAAGTGGTGACAAGCAAGCAGAATCTTTATGGGATGTCATGAAGCGACTTGCAGGTGATGCAAAATTTATTCTTTATGAAGTAGATGGATATTTGATTTTTGCTTCAGAAAAATATATTTTAGAAAAATGGGGATATGACTCAGAGTCTTATTTAAAAGTAAATGAAAAAAAGAACATTAAAGAACCCAAAACGAGAAGATGGATACCCCTACAATTTCCAATTGTGACTAAAGGAACCCCAGGAATATTTAAGGCTTACTCGTATCCAAGTTTTTCATTGTCAGAAAATAGCCCCTATGATGCATCGGGCTCAATTACTGTTGACAGGGCAAATGGAGTACAAATAAGACCGGGGATGACTGCGTACGTCGGCAATATAGATGGATTTTCAGATTTTTATTTAATAGATGGCGTTAATTTTGATGATAGAACGCCAACTCCAGTAGCGGTCACTTTTAGAAAACCAGAGAAGACTGACAAAGAAAAATTAGAACAGCTCAAAAAACGCGAAATTGCCGTTGGCAATACATTCGAAGCAACAAGTCTTAAGGGAATTACGGCTATATCCAACCCTAGTATTCCACTAAAAATTTCACCCAAACAAGGGAATCAAATTATCCCACCTCAATTTGACGCGAGAATTATTCCGTTACCAACAGCAACAAATGAATACGCCTATCCTAAGGTTTACGCAAGTGAAAATATCACTCAAGGGAATATACCTCTGTATTCCAGACCAATTTTAAATACATCAGATGGAGACGTAAAGACAACTTACTCAATTACTGTTTATCAAAAAGCAAATGGTGATATTTATTATGGAGATTTTAAAGACGCGCCAGCAGGCACGATTGTCGTCCTACTAACTCCTATATGGGAAATTTCTGGAGTTGCAAGAGATATTTCAAACTGGACAATAACATCAGTTGTTTCAACAAATAATACTGTCACCTTAACCCTTTCAGTAACTAATTTATTTTTAACTGGCGATTTTATAGAAATAACAAATTGCTCAATTCCAAGACTGAATGGGCAGCATACGTTGACTAGTAGGACATCGACAACGGTTAGTTTTTCCTACGCGATAGAGGACTTTAGCTCTACCCCATCAACTGGTTCAATATATTCAGAAAACCCAATGACTCGCAAATATATATCCGATGGGTTATTTTTAGCAAAATGCTCATCTCCAACCATCATGGAAAAATATGGAGATTTAATTCACCAACAGCAAGCGGAAGTTTTAAAAATTCGATACCCAAATGTAGATTTAACAAAAATTCCACCAGATAGTTATCCAAATTGGCCAGGATGATATGTTTTTTTGCTTAAATCTTTACGACTCAAAGAGTCTACCTATTGATGTAAACTTGTTTAAATCATATTCAGGACAGGGATTTAGATTATGTTAAATAGACCTTTAATTATCGACAGGGGAAAGGCTGCTTCGTACCCATTAAAACCTGGTGTTTTTTACAAATGTGCGGTTACTTTTGTTGATGACTCTGGTCGAGTCAAAGTCTCCGTCCCTAGTCTTGGCAGCACATTTGGTCCAATCACACCAATTGGTACGACAAAATTAAATAAAATGAAATCCGGAGACACTGCAATATGTACTTTTACTGATGAGTTTTTTAAAGAGCTAATTGTATTTGGGCATGCAACAATTAGTGAAGACGTATTTGCTGATAGAAAAAAAGTTGCAGAATTAGAACAAACAATAAAAGACCTTGTTTCCCGAATTGAAGCATTAGAGGCATGATTTTATGCAAATGATTAAATTCCCAATTAAATTTGATTCGACAGGATTTGTCAAACTAGAAGATAATACCAGCGATTACTTTGCTCAATTATTGACAATTGCTTGCTTGACGGAACCACAAACTTTTATTTTTTCTCCGCGCTTTGGAGTTAGGGACCCTTCCTTTGAAGGTATTGATAAAAATGTTTTTGTTTTAAATGCCGCAAGATTTGTTCCAGAAGTCGAAATTATCAACCTAGAAACAGAATTAGACGAAGTCAGCGGAACAACTAATGTGCAATTTTCTTTCAACATCGTAGGGCAAGGATAAATAATGGCTACAGACTTTACCAAATATATTGACTTAACCATATTCGACGAACAACCAGGCGATATTTACTTAGATTCGATAGAACAAGCACAATTAACTTTGCCCGAATTTAATTTGCGAGTAGGCACTCCAGAAGATGCAATATTTCAGGCTGCTGCCTATATTGGTTCATTGCATGTGGCTGCAATTAATCGACTGCCCAATAGATTAATGGCCGGCATATTGGCGATGATGGAAGTAGCGCGTCAACCGGCCATACAGGCCGAAGTTGATATCACCATAACTGCCGAAACTTACGATGGAGGCAACGTAACTGCTGGAACAATATTTGGTTATCAAACAATTTTTGAAGACGAAATACAAGAATTGGTTTTTCAAACCAACGACCTAATAGTCATCCCATCAGTTGCCTCACCATCCGTCAACACACCATTACCTAGCGCCAGCGCAACCGTAACTTGTATAACTCCTGGGGTCATACCGGTAATTCCAACCCCGGATGCCGAAATGAGGGTTTTGAGTTCTGGGACAAATATATTGTCTGCCGTAACTTTGGGTAATTTTGCAAATGGAATTAATGGAGACACCGATTCTGAGTACCTTTCGAGAGCAGTCACACACCTTCAGTCATTAAGTTCATCAATCAATAAATCGTCTCAAATTGACCCATATTTATTATTAAATTATCAGCTTTATGCTGAAAGAGTAAAGGCTTACGATTTAACTTACGGAGACTCATCGCTGGGTGATGTTTCTGTAGCTAGAACAAAACCTATATCCAATGTAGCGCTAACATCGCAAAGCGCTTCTGTTTCTTTTTCTTCTCCCCATCAATTTATTGTTGGAGACAAAGTGACAATATCTGATTGTTCTGATGCTACGTTCAACGGCACACATACAATTACGGCAACAAATTCTACTGTAATAGTATTCACAAAAGTCAGTGGGAATATTGCATCTGTCTCGGCTTCGGCAACGGCAAGTGCTGGAGCCCAACAGGCTGGATATATAACAATATTTGCCTACGGCATTAATCAATTCATAACAAGTGCTATCAAAAATCAAATGTTAGCGGACATTCAAAAAGTCTCTTCGGCTGGATTGACATTTCATATTCGCGACCCATTTTTGGTTAGCCTTCAAATAACAAGCACTGTTGTTATTAGTTCTGAATTCAATCAAGCCCTTCTTGAAGAATCGATTGAAAATACAATTATTAATTACCTTAGCCCACAGGTATTCCCATTTACCGATGACAGAGTTAGACAAACAAAATTAATTTCACTAATCAGTAGTATTCCAGGTGTTTTGTATGTTCAGTCGCTTTCACTGACTGGTTCTGGTCAAAATTCTGATGGATTCGACAGTTGGTTACCAAAAATAGATGAAGATATTGTGTTCAGCAAAAAGGGCTCACTTCCTCTTATTGGGGCCAATGACTTGACTATTACGTATGTGGTGGCTTCAGAATAATGCCTTCTACTATTAATCTCCTGAATGACGATGACGCACTAGCTAGGGCATCCTCGTCTCAGGTTGAGGCTGCATCTATTGGTTGGATTTTTTCTGGAGGTACATTAACAACTGTATCTACAGAGTTTTTCAATCAAAACAGATACGTATTGAGAATGGCCCCAAGCACTTCATCGAGCATTATTTTGTCACTTTCCGACATCCCCTTACCAATAGACATGAACGGCAAAACTCTTTCATTTAATGCTCAGGTCAAATCTGGTAGCGGCGTGACCGTCACAACTGTCCTGTCGGTTGTTGGGCAGGCGTCACCATCAGGGCATAGTAAATCTATACCTGGGAATATATACGGTGCAATTCAGTCCAATTCCGTAACAATCCCATCAGGCGACGAAGCGCAGGAAGTATCAATATCAATCACCATTACTGGTCATGGAGCAACTAATACCTATCTAACAATGCCTCATCTAATAGATGATAGAGCTTTTTATAATAATGAGTTTGTTTATAAAAGCAGAAATTTCATGCCTGATTTTTTTTGGGAGTTGGATAGTGCGCAATCTTTTCCAACAGCTCCATTTCATAGACTTATAGATATTTTAACAACAACAGCAAATGATGTAAAAAAAGAATATGATGCAATGTTTGCATTTGATGAATCAGAAGTTTCCAACCCGGAAAACTTAGCAACTGATTTTTCAAGAAGTGTTTTAGTTGACCCTCTTTTTGTTAGAGATAGATACATCCCTTGGCTTAGCCAATTTAATGGAACAACAATACGCAGAAACATAGTCGATGGCAACAACAATAACTATTTTACTAACCCAACAATTCAGCGAAATTTTGTAGAGTGGCAGCTATTTAACGGTTATTACGGTCGTGCCGCCGGCACCAGAAGGGCGATTGTGGAGTCGGTAAGGCAAGTTTTGATTAAAACAAAAGATGGTGAGAATTCAACCTATGCCGTGGGTTTAACTCCTTTTTACTTAAACAACCAATTCTTCTTAAGAGTTCAGACTTTATTGAACGAAACCCACGACGTAACAAGTGCCGGAGAATCAAGCACTTTGGTCTTAAATGCTATAGAGCCCGCCAGACCTTTGGGTTATAAAATTTTTCATACAACAGTTACCAGCTTTGCATTTACTCTAAACGACATAGAACTTGGCGTTCTTGGCCAAGTCGCATTGGGCTAAACATGAACATGATAAACTCACAAAGACTCTCGGAGGAAAATAATGCCAATTAAGACTTTCTTGCAGGGGGATATTTTAACCGCAGATGAGGTTAATCAATTCCTCATGGACCAGGTTGTAGTAGTTTTTGCTGACGCCGGCGCTCGTGACAACGCATTTGGTGGAGCCGGTGAACCAGTATTGACTGAGGGCCGATTTTGCTACCTCTCAAGTACCAACTCTGTTCAATATTATGACGGAAGTTCATGGCAAGATGCCCCTCAATTTGCGTTGGCTGACGGCATAGTTACCGCAGCAAAACTTGCTTCGGATTCAGTTACTACAGTCAAAATTCTTAACGCAAATGTCACTGCAGCCAAAATTGCTACTGATGCCGTAACCACAGCAAAAATTTTGGACTCAAATGTCACTACGGCAAAAATTGCTGACAGTGCCGTTACTTCCGCCAAAATTGCTGACGGTACGATAGTTAACGCAGATGTCAGCACTACAGCCGCAATTGATTTGGGCAAATTAGCGGACGCAACAATTGACGAACAGGTAGCAAGTTATACACTTGTGTTGACCGATAAAAACAAGTTCATTAAAATGAGCGTCACCTCAACAGCAAACACTGTCACTGTTCCAACAAACGCCTCAGTTGCTTTCCCTATTGGGTCACAGATTCACATCATTCAATACGGTTCTGGTAAGACACAAGTAGTTCCCGTTTCGGGAACTGTAACCATTTATGCGACCCCTGGTGCTTACTTGCGGGCACAATACTCGTCGGCGACACTCCTTAAGTGCGACACGAACATTTGGATGCTGATGGGTGACTTGAGTGCATCGTGATTCCAGGTAATACATCTAGTCAAGGTAAGTACGTAGACCCGCCGACATCTGTTTCGGCTAGTGCGGGGGATGGTCAAGCAACGGTTTCTTTTACCTTGCCCGTTTATGACGGTAAAGAAACAGCGACCTATAATGCAACAGCATCACCAGGGGGCACTACAGCGTCTGGTGCGGGGTCACCAATAACTGTCACTGGTTTAATTAACGGCACTTCATATTCTTTTACTGTTTCCACAATAAGCGGATACGGAGTAAGCGCTACTTCTACGGCTTCTTCTGCTGTAACGCCAGTGGCGCCACCACCTTTCTTCCCGCCTTTCTTCCCACCTTTCTTCCCACCGTATTTCCCACCGTATTTCCCACCACCGTATTTCCCACCGTATTTCCCACCGTATTTCCCACCGTATTTCCCACCGTATTTCCCACCGTATTTCCCACCGTATTTCCCTGTTGTAACATACTCGTGCGAATCTTGCGGTGTTTTCGCAGATGGTCTATGCCAAGGACCAGGTTTATGCATAAGTTAGTAGTAAGATTCAATTCGGAGGTTTTATGCACAGAAAATTTGCTTTAATTGCTGAAGGTGATGTGTTCATGGTGTTGACCATAAATGACGAAATAAATCCAGAGCAAAGCGAAAGATGGGTTGCGGGTCTTAACAGCAACCCTGTAGTAGTTGAATTCCCCGCAGAAGAATCAATTAATGTTGGCTGGACATATTCAAACGGTGAATTTACTCAGCCTGCAGAATAAAAATGTCTGCTTGGCAGGAATATAAAAAGAAACTAGGCACAACTCGACCTTGGGATGCGCTCAATACAGCAAACTATGCGTCGGAGGAAGAATCACAAAATCGGTGGTTAATCTGTGAAGAATGCCCAAGATTGCTCAAAGCCACCAGCCAATGCAAGGAATGTGGTTGTTTTATGAAAATAAAAGTAAAACTTAAGGAAGCGGTCTGCCCATTGAGGAAATGGTAAAAATGAGTGAATTTGAAAACACATGGACTTCAGTGGATGTTATTGGTCCGGGGATATTTTTATATCACGATGTCTTGACACCTGATTTACAAATTATTGAAATTCTTGAAACCTACCTTGCATCAAATTCGAATAATAATCAGTGGCTTCAAGCGATGGTTGGGTTCCAACAAATCATGCCCGACTACAGGGATTGTTTTGATTTTAAATGGAAACCATCAAATTGGGGAAACAAAAAACTTGACGAACAAGAACAAAAACTTGTCAATATGTACGATGCCGCACACTATAGACAATTACAGGCAGTGAAACATTATTGTTCTACTTTTAATATTCCCGAACTTCAATATTGGGAGTCAACAAATTTTGTTAAATATGGAATTGGTCAACATTTCGCCCAACATGTTGACCATGGATATTCATATAACTGCACAGTCTCCTTAGTTGGATGGGCTAATGATAATTATGAAGGAGGCGAACTTGAATTCGGGATGTGGAATATAACTATAAAACCCAAAATTGGCGATTTAGTTATTTTCCCATCTAATTACATGTACCCCCATCGGTCTGTGCCGGTTTTAAATGGGACAAAGTATTCTCTTGTCACAATGCTTGATTATTCTGATAAATATCACACGAATGAATTTATGCAAGATTTTTATGGAAAGCCGAAAGATAAATATGGGATTACGCAAAAAGACAAAACGCAGTTAAACGAGTATGGAATTTAATCAAAATGTCTAGTATAAACGACTGGAAATATCCTGACACGAACGATTGGGAACACGGAGACGAGATATATCAAGTCCCCAAAATATTAAATCACCCTAATTACTATCAGGTAGAAAAAAATATTCATGTAATCAAAAATTTCACCACACAAGAAGAAAGAGACTGGTTTGTTGCTTTGGCTGAATCAGCACCAGAGGAAAATTGGTGGAAAGATAAACGCAAATGGTGGACTGGGAAAATACTGTATGTCGGTGATGAAAATACGGGCAATAGACACATTGTTAACATTCTTTCAAGAATAAGAAATTTATTTGATGACGAAAGAGAAGAAAAATGGACTTTTGGTGGAATGATAAGTGTTCATAGAATGAAACCGGGAGAAGCAATGTTTTTACATGCGGACAATCCATCCGGAACCGATGGCACAACAAACTATGTCCAGTTCGGAATGACTATGTATCATACTGATTTTAACGGTGGAGAAATTTTTTATGAAAATCTTAATCTTTCATACAAGCCTCAAAAGGGTGACCTATTGATGCATCCGGGCATCACTCATTATCAACATAGAACACTTCCAGTTCTTCCAGGACCAAATAGATATATTTCTACGACTTTTGCTTTTGACCCAGCAGTTAAAAGACTTCGCGAACAAAAATTAGTATTTGCAGATATAAAAACTGGTGCCCCCGATAATTCACATCCAGACCCTATTACTTTTTACCAAACAAATCAATCTTCTTCTACATGACCCTTCATCCACATGGATGATTTATTTTCGGTGTCTGCTCGGGCTCGTTCTATTTTTGCCCATTCTTGAGCACCATATTTTTTTTCATTTTTGAGCCAAGCAGAACTCCCCTCATAGTCATAACCCCAAAACATTCTTATAAAATATTTATCTCTTTCTAGGGTTTTATGAACACCATGAAAATATGGTGGGCTAGATGGGAAAACAAGAGCGTCTCCTGATGCTGGCTTATACTTAAAAAAATCAAAATCTGTATCATTTTTGAAAATTTTAAAAGACAATTCTCCACCCTTGTATTCGTCATTTAAGTAGACATTGCATGTTATTGAATGCTTAAAACCTCTACACTCAGTCTCGGACATAATTAAATCAGTGTGGTATTGCATGGCTAAAAACTTGTCTTTTGTTTTTGCAATATGCGAATGTATGGTTGGTGTCCCATGAACCCAGTTGGGTATTCCAAAAAAATTTGACTTAATATAATCAGCAGTAGATGTGTAAAAAGCATTTGACACCATATCAACTAGTGGGTTGTTGATATTTACAAATTTACTATTCCACTCATCAATATTCGGAAAATGTTCAAATTTTAAGTGCGGGTAGCCAATTATCGTGCTTTGGTGACCGAGCGTGTACCAATCTATCCAATCTGTCGCATATTCTCTTGAAGTCTTAGCAATTTCAAGAAACTCTCGATGGTGCGGAATTGCATCATGGTAAACAACAACATTTGGGTATATTTCTTCACGAATCATAAATAAAGACTAACATCTTTACCGTATATTATGGTTATGTGGAAATTGAACATAAAAAGCAATTAAATCAAGACATTTCAAAACATACAATATTTGTTGCCGTTACAGGCTTTGACGAAAATTTGATGGGGTCAACAATATCGTCAGCCATGGAAAATGCCGGATATCCAGAAAGAGTATTTTTTGGTGTGAATAATGTTTCATCAAATGGTTGTTTTCAAAATATTATTCAACCAAGCAAGAACATAAAGGTTATACATAGCGTTGTCGGTCAACCTCGCGGATGGGGAATAGACAGGTGTAGCGCCGATTCTTTTTGGAACGGTGAAGATTTTTACCTACAAATAGACGGTCATATGATTTTTGAAAAGTTTTGGGATTCTTGCCTTATATCTGATTGGATTAAAATAAATAAAGACCTTGATGTAGAAAAACCGATAATTTCAAACCATGCTCCACAATGGTACTTCGGTGATGATGGACAAATAATTGGATACGAAAAAGATTCCACGCAGTGTTGCCCAATATACATACAGACAATTGGGGGAATTCATAAAAATTGGTCTGAACCAGCGTTAATTGTTGATGGGGATAGGCGGGTTTGTGGTGATGAGATTATGGAACATTATGCAATTTGTGGGCATTTTATGTTTGCGTCATCTATGTGGCTTCAGGAGATTGGTCATGACCCAAAGGCTATTTTTATTGGAGACCAAAGTATGATTGCGCTAAGGTCAATAACAAGAGGGTATAAAGTATTTTCCACTGGCAAAACATATATTTGGCATTTGTCAAAACATTTATCAAAAAGACAAGAGCAACAAGAAGAATGGAGAGAGTTAATAGATGGACAATATAAAGTAAATGATTATGTAAAAAAATCTGAGATGGAAAGAATTCGGCAGTATTTAACTGGAGAAAAATTTGACCATTACGGAGCCCCAAATAAAGATTCTTTAGACAAATATCAGGTTATGATTGGGCTTGATTTTAAACACATATATAAATTGGTTGATGAATTATAAAACCTAGCAGTTTAATCCTAGGTCGTGTAATTTACCCGGAAGCATGTCGTAAACCATATATATATATTACTGTCAATTGAATCGTATAAATTATTTATCCACCCTTCTGCTTTGTATCTGTTTTCCGCAGAAGTGCCATAGATTGACTTCCATGATATGACTTAATGCTATTTTTCAAACTCTAGCCACGAAGTAAGGATGTATTTTGCGCCCGTAAGCGGTGGGTTGCCCCTATGCATGTGCGTATAGGCGGCTGGTGCAAGCACTAGGCGTCCCTGAGAAGCCTCTACACGAGCGGACTGATACAGGAACTCTGTCTCGCCACCAGACTCAACATCATTCAAATAGAGAATAATAAACGCCATTCGGCGCCCAGTTTCTATGGTTGCTTGCTCGCAATGCCAAACATGATAGCCCTCTTGAGGTAATGTTTTTTGAATTTTTATCGTTGACATAACGAGCGAAGAAACTGCATTCGTCAAGTGCGGATGTTTCTCGACATACATCGGATAGCAAGTACCCCAAAACTTATTTAAAAATTCAGGGAGGAAATCATCACTCATGGAACTGTCAACCATGATTTGACGCATCGCTTCCTCGGTGCCGATATTTACTGATGAGTCTTGCTTTGTATAGTCGTTTCGTTTAAACGCAATCTTTGAACGGTATTCGTAAAATGCAATAAATTTATTACATAGTTCTGGAGTAAAAAAATTGTCCCATACGCCGATATGTTCGCCTTGCGTATATTGCTCTTCCTTGGAATTAGAACGGGATAAAACTGACATACCTTGTCCTTTCGCCAACTACGTTGGTTACATCAAACCCAATTGTTGTCCTCAACCCCTCATATGGTTCCAGAACTTCAACTTTATGTCTATTGTGACCTTCGCCAAAATAAATTTGACCTGGAACATTCTTGACTACTCTGTCTTCAAATACTGTGTTCGTGTTTTTGGGGTCAATAGATATATAGCCGTGCCACGGCCACATATGGTCGTGCCAATCGAGAACCCCTTCTGGTCTGTCGGCATTCATCCACGCCTGCATCCAGAGAGGCTGATTTGATTCTAGTTTTAGAGCAGTTCTGACTCGCTCGCGCAAATCAATGAATATTTGATAAAAAAGGGCATCGGAATGGAGTAAAGCAAAGAGATTATAAATCCCGTATGCTTTTGTATATTCGGTCGTCCCCATCACGTCTTTAAATTTAAAACGTGCAAATTCTAGAGAGTTTTCTATCTCGGGAAGATTTTCAACAATGAATTCTGAGCGTTCAAGAAAAATCATATTAAATTAGATTTAATTTCTTTTACGATAATTTTTTTACCATAAGATTCGTCAAACATCTTGTATCTATTCCACAAACCATTTAGGCCTCTTGTTTGCTTTGTCCGAGTATGAATTGAGTCTGAAGCGAGGTCAATTAATTTTTGTGTGAGTTCAAATCTTTTAAAAACAATCGGCTTATTTGTTGAAAATTCTAGATAGGCCATTGGTTCGCCCTCCATAATTGTGAATTTATTATTTCTTGGCCAAAGGTTATATTCAAAGTTTAAGGGTCTAAACCAACGCCCAATATCGTAAAGACCAGGGACAACTGCGCCTAAAGAGACATGCGGCGCTGAATGAAACCATGGCGATGTTGACCTCAAAAAAAGCGATTCTTCACTGAAAAAGATAAATGGATAGCCCACAATAATAAGAAGTTGGTCATAACATGTTGGTGCATGAGCCATGCTTATCTCACACTGAGATACGCCAGTCCATGCTTGTTCTACTTTTTCAATTTGATTATCTTCCTTTATTGATACTTCTGCGGTTGATGTACATGGACATCTGACTACAAAAACATTGGTGAATGCTTCTCTGGTTGCTGGGCACTGCAGGTATGTAGTAGTTAGTTTGCTAGAAATAATATTTTGGTCTTTATTGTCTAGCAACTCTTGCCACACATTTGACGGCTCTTTGTATAACCATTCACTTACGGTTGATTTATTTTCTCTTTGACCAGTCGACCTGTCTATCCATGGAGCCCAATAGACAACCTGTTCATCTTGTTCTTTACTCATCTAAATTTATCCCCTTCGCTCCAAACGACTAACGAATAGCGCTCCCCTGATTTTACGGTATTGACTTTGTGCCAAATAAATGAGGGAAACAAAACCATAGACCCTTGTTTGGGTTCAATTATCTCTTCATGGCTGCCATCAGAATTGCGTCCCATCATCAATTCCCCTCCAGTAAAATCTTCTGGACTTGATAAAAATACCGTTGCTGAAAGTTTTCTCATAAATAATGCTTCACATGGCTTCCCCATTAGTAAATCCATATGCCAGTCATAATAATCATCAACTTTATAGTGAGTAAATTGAGGTGGGGTAAAATAGTGTAATTGATACTCATAAATTCGGTCGTTTACGTTGTCAATAATTTCTTTAAGTCTTTCAAAAATCCAACCGACTTCATTCATGTTTACTGGTTCAATGAACCTTAACTCCGAACTTCTGATTTGAGTCATAACAGTGCCACCTCTGACTTTTGCGGCGTCTAGTTTTTCAGAATTCCCGAGTTCTATGATTTTGCGACATTCATCTTGGGTGAAAACATCAGAAACAACAACAGACGGTGGTATGCAATTATCTACCGGCTTATCGTACCTAACATCAGAAGGTTCTCTTCTCATAATTTTTTTTGCGCGTAAAAATGATTGATGTCGTCTCGACTAATTCTACGAACCGCAGCATCTAATTTCTCCCCTGACAAGTCTGGCTCTTTATCTATTGCCTGAAGTCTTAAGTAGCCTATATAGTCCTTATAGGCAAATTTAAAAAAATCATCCATTGATTCTATTGCATCAATAACCAAATGTGATTGCAGCGGATTTTTGGAAGTTAAATTTTCTTTTACAAAATTCGTTACTGTTTCAAAATGGTCAATCAAAGATTTTTCTAAGTTTTGAAGAAGGAAGGGTGTCGTATTCACTGCATACGTAAGCCCTTGAATGTCGGTCATATGTAGAACTAGGTCTTCAAAGAGAACAACTGGTCCTTTTGCACTTGGAATGATTTTTGCTTCCATGGCGCCCATCCTATCAGGGCAATTAATTCGGTGGCGGCTTAAGGCTGTTGCGAAACCGTATCGCTAAATTCCAGCAAGTCAAAAGGGCTATCTGCTGGAGTTACTTCGGATGGCTCTACGGTGAAAAGGTTATTTAATGCAAGCAACAAATGACGGGCTTCATCAATCGAGCAGACTACATCGTTGGTAGCCGGATATTCGCTATCTTGAATAATTCTTTCTTTGGCAATATCAACATAAAACAAAAGAGATGAAATTTTTTTACCCAAGACTTCTGAATTTGTATTAAATGAGACTGTTCTATTGTGTGCCATGTGGGCTCCATTTTCCTAAGGGGCAACTAGATGAAGATAGTTGTGCTTTAACTATCATAAAGCAACCGCATTCTTTACAGGTTGAAGTAAGTTTAAAATAACGTGGACACTCCTTACAGATTGCCAAACGTTGCGAAGCAAAAGACTCATGATGGTGTGTACTCAATTTGCTCTACCTTAGGACTCGCATAATTGGTTGCTGGAGCATATACTACGCCAAACTTTTCAGCAGGGACAGGGGTTGACGCAGCCACATTAACGGTAGTCACAGTGTTTGGTGCGCCACTGTCTACGGCTGTAACTGTTACTCCATTAGCCGTGGTTTGGGCTTGAATATAGGATAAATATGTTGTTGCTGTTGGGGTGGCTACGGTATGGCTTGAAACAGTAGAAACTGTGCCTGCCGTGCTTTTAATAATTTTAAAATCAGAACGATTGAAGGATGTAGCAGTGCCTGCATAGTTCACTACTGTTGGGGTGTAGTTATAAGGAGCGGGTTGTGTGTATGGGGGCTGATAGCCATAAGCAATAAAACCGTCCCCAAATCGCACCCAAGTATAACCATCGTAATACCAACACCCGTTACCAAAATTTGTTCCGGAACCGCAAGCCCAATAAGCAAATGGGCCACCCGCAGTGTAGGGGCCACCCCCTTGGGCTCCGTAGGTATATTGACAATTACTACCACTAGTGATTGAACCACCACTTGGGCAATTGTAAGGTGCGCCCGATAAATCTACTTTGTCAGCAACTGCAGCCCACCAGTTATTTGCATCCGTAACCCAAAATGCAACACCAGCACCAGCAGACCTAACTGCAGGCAGGGTTGCCTTGACTGTGGCGGCTACAGTTCCTGCATTAAATGTGGCAATCGGGTATGAGGCAGCAGCAGTGCTCGTTGTTATGGCGTTTGAATTGATACCCCAAGTTCCACGTTCTGGAATCCATTCAACAACATTTGCGCCAATAGCACTTGCACTATCACTTCTAGTAAAAGCATCTATGAAGGCAGAAAGAATTGATTTGCCTTGAGCAAACCAATACGCAAATACACCATCCGTTTTATTACCTCTACCCGAGCGAGGGGACAGCGGACCACCACTTACTGCCTGACTAACTGCTCCGCGTTTAATAAATTCAGACATAATTTATGCCGTGATTCGGTTGACGTATCCTGACAACGAAATAACGTTTGCTGTTCCTGCTGCTGCTCGAATCGTAAGTGGAGTTGCGTTACCTTTAAGAATCAAACCTGGAACCACAAGATACAAACCGCCTTTGGTTTTTACTGTGTATTCAATGATGTCGTCTGGGTCTGTTACTCCACCAAAACCAATTCGTACAGCAACATCTGCTGTGTGGTTGTTTTGTGCGTAAATCCAAACTTCTTCTAAAATACTTGTTGAAGTTTGGCCAGTATGAATCAGAGTTGGTGAGGAACCAATCGCTGTTGCGACAACCTTGGTTGCTCGACCGTCGGTGCTTGCTGAAAGAAGTTGTTTGCTATATGTTGCCATGTGATATCTCCTGTATGAAGGTTACTAGAATACTTGCCCTGCGAGAACGAACTGGTCATTATCTACAGAACTAAACACAAATGCCGTAGTAGCCACCTGTGTCGTACTTGTTCCTGCTGTCGCCGTTGGCGCTGCAGGTGTACCGGTGAATGTTGGTGAGGCAAGGTTTGCTTTTAAGTTGTCGGCTGTAGTAACAAAAGCAGTGGTAGCAACAGCAGTTGTGCTGTCAGCCGCGGCTTGTGTTGTAGCAATTGTTCCAGTCGGAAGGGTTGGAGTGCCTGTAAATGTTGGCGAAGCAAGCGGCGCTTTAAGGTCCATCTGAGTTTGGATTGCGCTAGTCACGCCATCCAAGTAACCAATTTCTGTGTCGGTTACGTTTGCGACTTTTGCTTGAATAACAGTCGTATCGACCGTGACTGTTGGGGACGAACCTTCGCCTGAGTTGTTGGCTAAAGTAATTCCCGTACCTGCGGTCAGGGTCGCAACATAGTCACCAGTTGTGTCGGTACCAAGAGTGATTGCTTGGTCTACCCAGTTGGTGCCGTTATACATCAAGAAATCTTTATTGGCAGCACTAGTAATGACTACATCCGTCAAGTTATCTACGGTGAGCGCTGTTGCGCTTGAGACACTTGACGCAGTTGCAATTTGTGAATAAGTTGAACCGTCGTTCGTCAATTCCCATGCATCGTCAGTTTCGTTCCAACGGAGAACAACATTCGTAGATGAGCCACGCTCAATTTCAATACCGGCGTTTGCGCTTGGAGCACCTGTCGCATTGTTATTGAGGACAATGATGTTGTCATCAACCGTCAATGTTTCGGTGTTGATTGAGGTTGTTGTTCCAGAAACAGTCAAGTTTCCAGAAACGGTTAAATCATTGAAGGTTACGTTACTGTTTGTGGCAACTGCCTGACCAATAGCGATTGTTGGTGTCGCTGTTTCGCCTGAGTTATTTGAAAGAGTTACGCCCGTGCCTGCAACAAGTGAAGCAACATAATCTCCAGTTGTTTTAGTGCCAAGAGCAACCGTGTTATCTGGAAGAACCACTGTTCCTGTAAACGTTGGTGAAGCAAGCGGTGCTTTTGCATCCAGTTGCGTCTGAATTGCAGAAGTGACGCCGTCTACATAGTTGAGTTCAGTCACGGAAAGAGTTGCACCATCAAGGATGTTTATCTCTGCGGCTGTTGAAGTGACGCCAGTCAAGTCTGTTGGTGCGATAGAAATGTTCGCTGAACCATCGAAAGACTGACCAGCAATATTTCGTGCAGTAGCAAGAGTTGTTGCCGTGCTGGCATTACCCGTCAACGCGGCTGTGATAGTTCCTGCCGTAAAATTCCCTGAAGCGTCACGGGCGACAATTGCGCTCGCGGTATTCGCATCTGTTGCAGTAGTCGCCGAGTTGGAAACTTTGTTAGCAGTAGAAATCGTGGCAAGTTTGCTGTCAGCGATTGCTGCAGACGAACTAATGTCTGCGTTAACGATAGTCCCATCAGCAATCATTGCCGATGTGACGGTGCCGCTAGGCAGGGTTACAGTTCCCGAAAAAGTAGGGGAGGCAAGAGGTGCCTTGAGGTCAATCTGAGTCTGAATAGCAGAAGTTACGCCGTTCAGATATCCAATTTCTGTATCTGAAACATCTGCAACTCTGGCTTGAATAACTGTCGTATCTACGTTGACTGTTGGTGTTGCATTTTCGCCAGAGTTCCCTGAAAGCGTTACGCCAGTACCAGCAACAAGGCTTTGAACATAAGAGCCGATTGTGTCGGTTGAAAGGTTTACTGCATCGTTAATCCATGCAGTACCGTTCCAACGCAAAAAGTCGCCATCAGCGGCACTAGTAATCGTGACATCACCAAGGTCATTGAGAACAGACGCAGCAAGGTTTGTGGTGATTGAATAGGCTAAAGAAGTCCACGCCGTAGAACCGTTGCCAATTTTGAACTTGCCAGTGTTGGTTTCATAGCCAATTTCACCCGAAGAAAGCACAGCATTGCCTGATGTCCAGTTAGACGAGGTGTCTCGTCGTAGAAGAATTCTCTTAAAAGCCATCGTAATCTCCTCCGTCCACAGTGTCTTCGTCAAAAGTTATTACTATGGTGCTTAAACCACCATCAATAACAACCGACCTATAACGTCGCCATTTGGGACTTGTAAATTGGTATTCCTTACCAGCCAAAATCACCCGGTCGCCAGTTGCTGGGGATGCGGGAAACGCTAAAGCCATGCGTTAATTATGACATATTTTCTTTCTCTGAGACTCAAAGGTTCAATATTGTAGACTAATTTTGTGAAAATAACTGTTTTGGGTGGTGGGACTGCGGGCTGGCTAGCCGCATTTATGGTGAGCAAGGTACATCCAGAACACGAGGTAGCCCTTATTGAATCAAAGGCAGTAGGAATAATTGGCGCCGGAGAGTCAAGCACGGGAATGCTCTTGAATATTCTTAAAAATCACGGTTTTGACTATGGGTGCAATGAATCTGATTTTTTTAGAGAAACAGATGCAACCCCAAAATTGTCTATTCATTACGTTAATTGGAAAGAATTAAATCACGAATTTATAGCACCAATTGACGGCACTACACCACTTGAATATGGGACATATCGTCCATTGATGCATGTCGTCAAAAACGAAATACCAATACATATGGCAAGCAAAAACGGGTATTTAACAAGTAAATCGTTGTCTCCGTTTTATAGAAAAGATGAAGACTTGGTTAGCGACAATCATTATGGTCTTCATTTTGATGGGCACCTAGTCGGGCAGTATTTTAAAAAACGATGCAATTCGGTTAAGACCATTGAAGGCAAAATAGTCGATTGTTCAATAACCCAATCGGGAGATGTTGAGTCAGTTACTTTAGATTCTGGTCAAGTTGTTAATTCGGATTTTTTTATTGACGCTACTGGCTTCAGTAGAATCTTGCCGAAAAAAATGGGCATCAAGTGGGAGTCCTACTCAAAATACTTGCCAGTAAATACTGCTATGCCTTTTTTGCTTGAACATAAAGAGGGTTTTCGTATTGACCCAGTAACAGTTGCCTATGCTCAAAAATCTGGGTGGATGTGGATGGTTCCAACTCAAGAAAGAATGGGATGTGGCTATGTTTTTGATTCTCATTACACGGACAGAGAAGGCGCACAAAAAGAAATTGAAACTTTGCTCGGACAAGAAATCAAGCCAATTAAATTTATAGATTTTGACACTGGCAAATTAAAAGAAGTTTGGAAAAATAACTGCCTATTCATCGGGTTATCTTCATCGTTTCTTGAACCACTTGAAGCAACAAGTATCCATGGAACCCTGATTCAACTGCAGTACTTTATTCTCAACTACCTCAAATCGGACATTGAGTCAACCTGTAATTGGGCTTCGGTAAGTTCCTATAATCAATTGATAAGTCGTTTGTATGACGGGTTTAAAGATTTTATTAGTGTTCATTACGCAAGCGAAAGAACCGACAGCGAGTTCTGGAGGGACATCTCAAAGCCTGAAAGACGTACAGAACAAGCCCTAAGAATTTTAGAATCATCAAAACATAAAGCAATTTTAGAGGACGAGTTAGGCCGGATGATGGGGTACGCGGGCGTTCCCATATATAACTGGGTTCTTGCTGGTTTGGGTTATATTTCCAAAGACACCGCAATAAAAGAACTAAGACAATATGGACAAGAAGAATCTGCAAAGGCGGATTTTGAAACCCATATTGAGTATCTAGATTCAGTGTCTCAACACTTTATGGACAATACAGAATTTATTGAACTTTTAAGAGCAAGCCGTTCTTTAGAGGCTCAGCCACCTAGTTAAATTGTGACCCACTTAGGTTTGAAAATTAAGCGAACCGACAGTAGTAAAAGTATGAATGCGCCAATATGCATTTTCAGTTATTGTGCCGCCTGTTGCGTTGTCTAATGCTGTGCCTTTTGGGTAACGCAAAATGACAATACCTGAACCGCCAGTACCACCGTTGCCATATGCGCCTACGGCGTCACTATAGCCAGAGCCACCTCCTCCACCGCCAGTATTAACACTTCCTGATGCTCCGGTTCCATTACTAACGACAGCATTACCTCCACCGCCAGAACCACCACTGCCAGGCGTTGCGCCTGTATCCCGTCCGCCTCCGCCGCCTCCGCCAGCGTAGGTTACAGAAGCACCACTAATTGATGAAGCCGTTCCATTTCCACCATTCCCACCTGCGCCAGCGCCTGATGTAACAGTTCCGCCTACCGCACTGGCTCCTCCTCCTCCTCCTCCAGCATCTGTTGTGGCTGAACCATTTACTGCGCCACCGTTGTTACCTTGACCTGCTGTCCCAGTGCCACCTATGTTCACCCCACGATTCCCAGCGCCGCCACCCGAACCACCATTTACCCCAGCGCCACCCCAAGCACCGCCACCGCCGCCGCCAGTAGCCGTGATTGAACTAAATAATGAATCTAAACCATTTGTGCCACTCCCCTCACTATTGTTTGAGCGTCCGGCTCCGCCCCCGCCAACCGTAACCGCGTATTGGGTGGCAGTAGTTACAGCAAGAGAACCTGCACGAAAACCACCCGCACCTCCACCGCCCGATGAACCACCACCGCCACCCGCGACAACCAAATACTCAACCGTAGGAACTAACGCAGGCGAAGTTGTCTGAGCCACATATTTGCTTACACGAGTGCGACTCCCACCCATTAGCCGACCAAAGCCTCTACTTCAGCATCCGACAAACCGAGTGCCTTAAGTTTTGCTTGCGCAGATGCTTTTGCTGATGCTTTAGCCTCAACTTCAGCCAAACGAATTGCTTCCTGCTCAGCGAATGCTTCAGCGTCAGCCTCTCGTTGTGCGACTTCTTCTGCTGTTAATTCCACTTCGGTTTGTTCGCCTGTTGAGCAGTTGATAATTAGTTTTGTTGCCATAGTTTTTCCTAACTGTTAATTGTTTTTGATTCCGTATAGAGATGCTGATGAGTATTGTGCAAAGTTATTTGCGTTGTGGTCAATAAATAAAATATCGGTGATTGATGTAGTTCCACTCCATTTTCCTGCGATTAAGTGAAGATACGCAGTTGTTTGATTTCCTTCTGACCCTATATCTGATGAAAAAGATTTTTGATTTCCACTTGTGTAATTAGGAACATAAATTTCTCCTGATGCAAATGTGCTAGTAGTTGATGTGCCCCCATTAAATTCACCCACATATGCACCAGCATAACCACTTGTTATATTTTCAGATGATGCCGCTGAGCCATTGCCGCGAAGTGTTTTAATTGTGTAATTTGCTGCAGTAGAATCTGAATTAAATCTAATAAGAAGTGCATCTTCAGTACGCGCACCAGTTGCCCTCAAAGATATAACAATTTTCAAATCAGTGTAAGTCGCAGGAATAGAAGTGAACGCAATACTAGTTGTACCACCCGACCCTACCGTCACAGTCGAAATCAAATTATATGCAGCCATTACGCAGCCGCCTTTATGCCATACAACGTGAATGTTGAACCAGACGCAAAGTTTCCACTACGCCTCAACAAAACCAAAGATGTGATAGCAGCAGTTGAGCGCCATAATCCAACAACTACTAAAGTTTCTACGGCAGCATCAGTTTCTCTAGATATGAAAGATTTGTATGTTGTCGCATTATTGTAATTCATTACTTGAATAATTGCCTGAGCAAAACCACTAGCAGCAGAACCGTAGAAAGCAAAAGCACTAGCAGCACTAGTTTCACGAGCACTATTTGCCACAGTACCTTGTCCCCACAAATAAGTTGCAGAATAGTTTGATGCAGTGTCACCGTTGAATTGAACACCTGTTACCGCATCCGCAGTGACATCGTGGTTTGCTACCACAACCAAATCGGTGTATGTCTGTGGGATAGAACTAAAAGTCACCGAAGTAACAGCAGTACCCAATGTTTGTGTACTGATTACTTCATACGCTGAAACAGCCATAACTATCCCTTAACCCCATACAAAGCAAACGAGGAATACTGAACAAAGTTAGGTCCACCCACAATATTAAAACTAATGCTTGTAATTGCGGCTGTATTCATCCAAAGACTTGAATCCATCCCAACTTCGCCGCCAGTACCATTTCTGTCGTGACCCCAAAGACAGCGGAGTGTTTTGTATTTTGAAGTGTTGGCATAGTCTAAAACATCAACGACCATACTGTTAAACATATTTGCATAACTAGCGTTACTTGTTACAGTATTACCAACCAAACAATAATAACCGCTTGCTTGCACTGAACCCGAAGAACTACTTGAACCATTACCAGTAAGATAATGGGAACGATAATTTGTATAAGTAGTGTCGCTGTTTAATGAAGCAACAACATTAGGACCACCAGTTCCAGTTCCAGATTCTTTTGATATTATTCTAATTTGTAAATGCTTGAATGTTGCAGGTATGGAACTAAAAGTTACTGTTGCCGTAGCCGTAGCCAAAGTCGTTGTAGCAATAGATTCAAACGCACCGAAATCAGGCTCACCACCAACCCAAGATTGAGTATAAGTAGAAACCCTAGAACGATTATTAAACCTAGACATCTAGGTAAGCCTTATGCCGTAATTCGGTTAACGTATCCGTGAAGAACAATTACGTTTGCTGTTGCGGCGAAAGCCTTCACGACTTTTGCAGAAGCGTTCCCTTGAAGTAGGAGTCCTGGGGCAACAAGAACCAAACCTGATTCTGCAGCAACTGTTAATTCAATATTGCCATCAGGTGCAGTAGCCTCGCCCCACTCAATCGTTAATTTGACCGCAGAAGCAGAAGTATTGACTGCATACAACCAAATCTCATCAACCGTTGTTGCTGTAGCCGACGCAGTATGAATTGCCGTTCCGGCTGTTGCTGTTGCGGCAACTTTGATACCCAAGCCAGTACCTGTAGTACCTGCTGGTTGTAAACATAATTTACTTAATGTTGCCATGTGTTATCTCCTTAAGACCATATTTGTGTTGCTAAGAAAACTTGGTCATCAAATGCATCAAAACCAGTTCCGTTAGAAGCAGAAGTAATTCTACCCTGTGCGTCAACTGTGATATTCGTTGCCGTGTATGAACCTGCTGTTACTGCTGTATCGGCAAGTTTTGCGGCTGTGACTGCATCGTCGGCAATCTTTGCGGTCGTAACAGAACCATTTGCCAAAGTGCCCGTAATAGAGCCGTAAGCCAAAGAAGTCCAAGCCGTGGAGCCTGTGCCAATCTTGTAGAAAGTGGTGTCTGTCTCTAAGCCAATTTCGCCTTCAGCAAGAGTTGGGTTAGCGGCAGTCCAAGCGGCGGCTGTATCGCGACGTAATTGGATTTGTATTGCCATCAGCCTGTTGCTCCTCCGCCATTGATAGAGGTAATACCGCCATAAATTGTTGCGGCTTTACCACCATCTAGATTAAAAAAGTTACTTGGTGCCGCTGTCGATACTCCGACAAGGGTCCAAGATGTTCCATTATACAACCAAGTTTTGCCTGCAGCGTTATATGTGTTACCTGCAGTTGGTGAGTCTGTGAAATCTAAAGGCATATGTCTCCTAAAATAATTTTGTGGTTAATAAGCATTATGACCAACTCACATTTCCTGTACCAGCGGTGATTGTGGTTACTTTGTCTGTACCCACTGTTGCTGTTGTGCCAGTCAAACCCGCGCCAAGAGTAATTGTTCTGTTATTGGGATAACGAAGAATTACTACGCCGCTTCCACCACTACCGCCGCTAGAAGAGGAACCATCAACAGCGCCACCACCGCCACCACCGCCACCTGTGTTTGCTGTTCCATTACCTCCAACCCCGCTATAGCCACCGTTTCCACCCCCAGCCGCACCAGCACCACCACCGCAACATTGTGTGGCACCACCACCGCCGCCGCCACCTGCATAATTAACTGCAGAACCAGTAATTGCTACTGACCTTCCAGCACCACCAGGACCAGCATTGCTGCTTGAACCAGTACCACCTGAGCCACCTCCGCCACCACCGTAAGTTGATGTACCACCATTATGTCCTTGATTGGCCGTGCCAGCACCGCCAGCACCACCGTTTGTACCACCACCACCTGAACCACCAGAATTACCAGCAGCAGTGTTATCGCCACCTCTACCACCACCGACAGTTGAGATTGTACTAAAACTAGAAGCACTACCATTTGAACTGCCGCCAGCACCAACCGTCACTGCAACTGATGTTCCTATTTCAAATGTTATTGGTGATTCAAGCGTGTTCTGTGGACCACCAGAGTTCGTCAAAGTTGAACGCAAACCTCCAGCACCACCGCCACCAGCATGTCTATATCCACCGCCACCGCCGCCTGCAACAACGAGATAATCTACAGCAAAAGGAAATACTGTTTCACCCAAACCCGTACCAAGCCAAGTACCAATTGAAGTATTGACTCTGCTACGAAGACCAAATGCTGTCATATGTTTAAGCCGTTATACGATTGACATACCCAAAAATTGAGATTTGATTTGCTGTTGCAGCAAATGCTCTTATTACTTTTGCAGAAGCGTTGCCTTGAATCACAAGACCAGCACACACCAAAACTAAACCATTTTGAGCAGTAAGAGTTTGCTTAATTACATCTTTAGGTGCAGTGACACCACCATACTCAATGGTCAACAAAATTGATGCCGAATGATTATTATATGCATACAACCAAACCTCATCAATCGTTGTTGCTGTAGCCGATGCAGTATGAATTGCTGTACCTGCAGTCGCAGTAGCAGCAACAAGAATACCTAGACCATCTCCAGTTGTACCTGCTGGCTGTAGTGCTAATTTATCGTATGTTGACATGTGTCTCCTATATTAACCGAATATTTGACTACCGAGAATCGCCTGTTTGTTACCTGCAAATCCAACTGCGTTCACCCACGCGCTACCGTTCCATTGTAATACTTGTCCTGATGTAGCAGATGTAATTGTGACATCGCCAACATCATTAAGAGCCGTGATTGCGGCACCACTGACTGCCGTAGTTACGAACGCCGTGGTGGCAATCTGTGTTGTGTTTGTTCCGCCCGCAGCAGTTGGTGCCAAAGGTGTGCCAGTAAGATTTGGACTTGCGAGTGGTGCAAAATCTGCAATGGATGCGCCAGCAGGAATAGTTACCGTGCCCGTAAATGTTGGTGAGGCAAGGTTTGCTTTCAGGTCAAGAGCCGTTTGTTGAGCAGTTGAAACTGGTTTTGCTGTGTCGGCAGTATTATCAACATTTCCTAAACCGACATCTCCTTTGACAATTCCCGTCGGAGTATTTATGACAGGAGATGTAAGTGTCTTGTTTGTCAGGGTTGCAGTGGCTGCACGTTCTGTAGCATTGGAAGTGTTATCAACATTGCCAAGTCCAACATCGCCTTTTACTAAACCAGTAGGAGCAGTAATTGATGCACCAGTCGGGATTGTTACTGTTCCCGTGAAAGTTGGTGAAGCAAGCGGCGCTTTGAGTCCAATACTGGTGGTAAGTGTTGCGGAAAGGTTTGCATCGTTTCCAAGTGCAGTAGCAATTTCTCCAAGGGTGTCAAGCGTTGCAGTAGCACTATTGACAAGCGCAGTAACTTCTCCACGAACAAAAGCAGTAGTAGCAACCTTGGTACTATTATCAGCAACGGTTTGAGTTACGGCAATTGTTCCTGTTGGAAGCGTTGGAGTGCCAGTGAAAGTCGGTGATGCAAGATTTGCTTTTAAATCCAATGCGGTTTGTTGAGCAGTTGAAACTGGTTTATTAGCGTCGCTCGTGTTATCAGCATTACCAAGACCTACATCGCCTTTAACCAACCCTGAAGGAGAGGTAATTGTCTTATTTGTGAGTGTCTGCGTTCCTGTAGTCGTGACAAGAATTGAAGTATCGGCGATACCGTGAATATTTGTTGTATCGGCTTCATGGTTGGTAAGCGCTGTAGAAGCATTGCTTGCAGTGGTTGAGGCGGTCGAATCAACATATGATTTTGTTGAAGCATCAGTGTTGCTTATTGGGGTGGGAACTGTAACTGTTCCTGTGAATGTTGGTGACGCGAGAGGTGCTTTGGTATCAATTTGTGTTTGAATAGCCGAAGTGACACCATCCAAGTAACCGATTTCTGTGTCAGTTACGTTTGTGACCCGTGCCTGAATAACTGCCGTATCAACGGTCACTGTTGGTGTCGAGGCTTCACCGGAGTTATTGGCGAGCGTTACACCAGTTCCTGCAACTAACGATGCAACAAAACTTCCTGCTGTGTCTGCGCCTAAATCAATCGTGTCGTTAACCCACGCAGAGCCGTTCCATTTTAGAAATTGTCCAGATGATGCAGAACTAATTGATGTGACTAAACCGTCAACGGATGGGAGCGTCCATTTACCATCAAGGTAAACCCAAGTCTTATTACTTGCGGTGAATGTGTCGCCAGGAGTTGGCGAGTTAGGAAAATCTATAGCAGCCATTATGCCCGACTCTCGTTTCCTGAAAATTTGATTTGAGATTCAATAGTTGGTCTGATTGTGTGCATTTCAGGAATTCCCCAAAAATTATCATTATCTAAATTTGAATTGTTTATATTCAAGTATTGATGTGGGAAGTTTTCTAGTTTTAGAAACGAATATATTTCTTTAATTACAGAATTTGGTTCAGCGCAAAATCGTTCATAATCTACAATAACAGAATCTGAAGAATAAAAATCAATAATATTTTGTTTAGAAATATTGCATTTCCATAAATGTCCACCTTCTGCCAAAAGTGATTCATAGATTTTTTCATAAGTGAAGGGTTGAATATCGTTTTCGTTTACTAATTTATTTTGTGGATTTTTTAAAAATAAATTTGTTAAAGAATTTGCCACATCGTTAATATCTCTATTCATTACAATAAATTTTGGTGTGACTGGAGCAAACCTACGAACAAGTTCTAAATTATCAGACAAGCCCCAATTGAATGATTTATCAATAATCGTTGATTGTTTTTTATCAGCATAAAATTGAGGAATTATGGACGACATAACTCTGATTACGGCATTATCATTATTGTTTGCACCTAAAGCAAGTTGCTGTCTCCACAACATTTCGCTGTTCCAAAGCATGTCGCATAGCGGAGAACTAGATGATGCATATATTTCAGGGTTTTGAGATAAAACGCTTGAAAGTAAAGTCGAGCCAGAACGAGGTAATCCAGCAAGGCAAACAAAATTTTTCATGTCCAACTCACATTCCCAGTGCCAGCAGTAATTCTCTTTATAGAGTACAAGCCGCTTGTTGTGGTTGAGTCTGCGGTCAAACCTGCACCAACAGTTATTGTTGCCGAGGCAGTCAACCAGCGAAGAATGACTACACCGCTACCACCAGTTGAAGCACCGCCGCTGACACTACCGCCGCCGCCGCCGCCGCCGCCTGTGTTTGCCGAACCACCACTACCAGAACCAGTACTACCATATCCTCCACTTGCGCCAGAACCGCCGCCAGTAGCACCACCAGCAGCACCAGAACTACCTCCATAACCGCCACCACCTGGTGCATAAAGAACGCTAGACCCAGTTATTGAATTTGCCCTACCAATACCTGCCGTACCACCAACCCCGCTTGAGCCTCCTGAACCAGCCGCGCCCGCACCGCCGCCACCGCCACCCCAATACCCAGCCTGGCTACCGCCACCATTGCTTCCCGAATATCCATACAAAGGGTCTGCAGTTAAACCAGCCGAATTATAACCGCCGTTACCGCCACCACCAGATGAATATTGAGTGGAATCAGAAGTTGCAATTTGTCCCACGCCAGACGACCCTCCACGAGCCGTAAATGAAGAAAAAGTAGATGAACCCGCTACGAAAAATCCAGCAGAACCATATGTTTTGCCAGCACCGCCAGCACCTATGGTCACTGTATAGTTCGTACTTTTTACTCCAGCCACTGCTGTGCCAGTAACACCACTAGCGCCTGCACCTTGACTTAAACTACTGAGCAATCCACCACCACCACCTCCGCCGCCGATTCCACTGCCTCCGCCTCCACCACCAACAACTAGGTAGTCAATTGCGAAGCCTTGGGTAAATGAAACCGCAGAAGATTCTGCGCCAGCACCATATTCATTGACTGCTTTAAGTTTTATGTAATAGGCGGTTCCTTCACTTAATCCAGTAACCGTGATTGGAGTTGTAGCGTCTGTTGGGTCAAGCGCAGTAAATGAACTATAGGTAGAACCACTATTGGTGGAAGTTGCATATTGGTAATTTGTTATTGCCGAACCATTATTTGCTCCTGCCGTAAATGCGATTGAAACAGTTGTTATTCCTGGTGTCGCACTTAGCGAGGTTGGGGCAGATGGTACTCCTGGCATTGATATAGATGTTGCTGATGAAAAATCTGAATCACCAACATCGGTAACTGCTTTAAGTTTAATGTGGTAAGTAGTTCCACTAGTCAGTCCAGAAATAGTTATTGGCGATACTGCGTCTACTGGGTCAACTGCTGTTGCTTCGCCGTAAGCAGAGCCGCCATCAGTTGACAACGCATATTTGTAATTTGTTGTAGAAGCACCTGCCGATGCTCCAGGGGTAAAAGCAACTGATACCGAAGTACTGCTCAATGCTGTTGCACTCAAAGATGTTGGTGCGCCAGGTGGGGATGCAAGCACATTTGTCCAAGCACTACCACTCCATCTTTGAAGCATATTGGTGTCGGTCAAGAAAGCAAACTGTGCAGTAAACGGAGATGGGATATCAGTACTTCTGTTAGCCGTAGTCGTAATAGTGATGCCCGTAACATTTGCCGCAAGTTTGGCTTGGGTAATTGCATTAGCAGCAACTTTCGCAG
>Ga0208975_1000053_pt1 | contig 60661 bp, 78 predicted proteins | sample GreLakmeER78MSRF_FD_187700 | JGI IMG/M metagenome (GOLD analysis project Ga0208975, IMG submission 187700) | Freshwater lentic microbial communities from great Laurentian Lakes, MI, USA - Great Lakes metaG ER78MSRF (SPAdes) | ecosystem: Environmental > Aquatic > Freshwater > Lake | place: Great...
CAAAGGTGTAGTCCCCACCGGAGTTGGGGGCAGGCCAGACGTTGATACAGGGCAGGTTCTGCGCAAAGATTGCCGCACTGGAGGTGTGCGCCGCTGCCGTAGTGTAGTTCTGCCCACGGGTGCAATTTATCAGGTTGTTGCCGTCCACATTGGTGTACCCAATGGTCTCAGAGTCAATCTTGATAAACCCAGTCGTGGTTAGTGCTGATGCGTTGCTGACCGCAACGGTTGTGTCTGTGCTGGTGATTGTGCTGCTTAACGTGACAGATGTTGCATTTGTCTGCGCCGTCTGACGGTTGATCCACACTTGAATTGGACGACCAGTCGTAAGTTTGTTTGGGATGGTCGAGTAGGTAGGCTCAGAGATACGGGAGATGTTGACGTCTGTCTGATTTGACGCTACACCGTTGCTCTGGCGAATGACGTGGTCAAGCAAGTCAATCGTGTCTTCTGGGAGTGGGTATACCGCTTGTCCGGTAACCATAGTAATTGCGCCTTCTTCCACTGTCCACAGGTTGATGCCACGGTTTGCCCACTCGATGGTGAGCAAGTTCAGCGAACGGCGTGCCGTACGAAACTCATAACCAGTACGAACCTCTAAACCCGCCCGCTCATAGGCTTCCTCGATCATCTCATTGAGATCAAGGTTAAACGAATCGGAAGAGGATACGTAAGCCATTATCTAAACCCTGCTGTTTTCTTTGCTACGCTTTTAGGCTGAGCTACAAACTGCTTACCTGCCGCCTTACCTTTACGCTTGGCTTTGGTTGTAGCAGCATACTCTGCTGAGGACAACGACTTGATAGCTGCTTCAGGTAAGTATCTCTCACCTGTTTTTGACGAAGGCTTCCCCGACTTGGTACGCCATTTCTGGTCGCCCCAATTTTTAAGAGAAGTCTGCGGTGCTTTCAATCTCGGTATCCCCCGCCAGCAGCCTTGTACCGTTTAGCCATGACCTGCGCTTTTCTCGCGCTCCATTGCCCTGCGCCCGTACCTACGATTGCCGCAGCTTTTACACTGTTGAAAATACGTTTGCGTAAATCAGGCTTGGTGTAGTTACCAGCTTCATTCACTTTGGACTTTGTTTTGCCGCCTTCGGCGTACATGGCGACTTTGTTCGGATCATCCTTGCGTTTGATCGTCTTGGCCTTTGGCATCTTAGAGGGGTTGACAGCACCCATGCCGCGACTCGACATCATTTAACACACCGTCCCGCGAGTCTTACCACGCTGAGCTATACCATCCGCGCGCGCAGAAGCTGTACCACCTTTGGAGAAGTTCTCAGGATAGGTTTTAGCAGCGTTGTAGGCCTTGTCTTTTTTGGTCTGCATCTTGGCATCGTCAGCTTCTTGAACCATTTGTTTTTCTTTTTGGTTTTTTTCAGCTTGAGCGGTATCAGCCCTATTTTGCGCTTTTTCCAGCCCTTTATAAGCGGTTCCAAGTACAGCGCCGGTTATTCCAGCGCCTGCAATTTTAGCGCCTACTCCACTTCCGCCACCGCCGCCACGACCGCCGCCCTCAAGCGGCTGATCGTCCATCCCGTGCCTTGTATGTCTTCCCATGATTTAGCACATCTTTCCGCGAGTCTTACCGCGCTGAGCAATACCGTCACCACGACTGGAAGCCATACTGCTAGAAGCCATCTTCTTGACCGCGCCACCATGCTTCATTCCCGTTGCCGTCTGAACTTTGCCGCTTAAATCACGGTATGTTTTGCCTTTATTTTCATCCGCTTTACGCATCGCCGGGCTGACGTAAGGTTTATTTGCATAATCCACAATGGCGGTTCCTACATCAGACGCAGCTTTTTTTATCATGCGTTCATTTTCTTCACTTTTGCGACCTTGTTCGCCAAGATTAGGCTCTGAAGTTTCTTTGGGGGCAGGCGCGTCGGTTGCTTTTTTAATGTTACTGCTTAACCCAAACAAATCCGTAATATTTTTTGATCTATACGGTTTGTTTTCAACTTTTTCTTCGACTGCGGCTTTGCCAGCATTAGCTTCGGCTTTTTCTTCTTCGTCTTGATGAGCTTTTTGATTGGCTAGACCTTTAGCCTCTAAAGCTTTCATATCAACTTTTGAAGATGCTTTACTGGCGGGGGCAGAATCATCCTTCATTTTGGTGTTGTACTTCTTACCGCCAAATTCAAATTCTGTGTTGCCTGCTTCGCGGGCTGCACGGAATGCTTTACCAAATGCACTTGTTGCCATGATTACTCCTTAGCAGGCTTTGCCGCCCATTTTCATCTTAACCATTTTTGCCTTGGTTTTGCCTTTAGAAGCAACGCCGTCAGCCGCTTTATGACCAGCAGCCATGCCGCCTTTTTTCATCATGCCCATACCACCAGCAGGAGGGCGGGGGGCAGCGGGGGCAGCGCCCATAGCGCCCATAGCGCCTCTACCAGCACCCATACCGCGTTTTTTGGCAGCCATAGCAGCCATCATCTTGGGATCCATTCTTGTAGCCATCTCGCCACCTCTTTTAAAAGTTTTGCCTTTATCGGCGTTTGAAAAATCTTTGCCCACAGACTGTGGGACTCCGGCTTTCTTGGCAAACGCTGGATTATGGGCCACCGCTTCCATGAATCTGTGTTGCTTGGCGCTACTACTCGGCATCGTCTTTCTTGCGATTCAACAATTTCTTCATAGTCTCGGTTTCGTAGATGCGGATTGCCACCCAAACAATACTGAGCAGTGCTGAGACAGCGGGTAAGAATTCCACAAGCGTTCCTATGACGGTGATAAGTGATACGCCATCAAGGGCATACTTTAGAGTTTCTTGGTTTTGTTCATTCATACAAACCTACCTTTTGTTTTGCCTTTGACAGCGCAGCCGTCAGCACGGGCTGAAGCCGTTCCCCCTTTAGCCATGCCTTTACCGGAAATGATTTCACCCATTCCAGCACGAGAAGGAGTTTTATCGTCTTTTTTATCCCCAGAGTCATCACTGACGGCGGTTTTTATACCCGCTGCGGCAGCACCAGCACCTGCTGCACGAACACCTGTTCGGGCCGCTGCTCGATCTTGGGCATCTTCAGTCACCTTCTTAGCGCTACCACGTAAGTGTGAGGTGTCTTGATTGATTTTTTTGAGATCGCCCATTGTGCTGGAACTACCTCTCAAAGAAGGCATCTTGCTGTACTTGGTTCCGCTGATGCTTGCGCCTGCGCCGCCGCCCTCAAGTATTTGGTCATCGGTTGGTTTCTTGCCAATTTTTGCCATGATTACCTCAACACTTCCATCTTGCTAAAGAAGCCGCCTTGCGGGTAGGCTTGCCTTTTTCATCTTTCATCGGGCCGGGCATACCAGACATACGTGCACAGAAAGAATCCTTGCGCTTGCCGCCTCCGGGCTGTGGAGCCTTCAAGTTGCTTCCTGTTGCTGCGTTGTACTTGGCACGGCCTTTGGCAGTCAAGCCCGCCCCCTTGGAAGCGGGTAGTTTTTCACCACGACCAATTGCAAGGGAGGGAGTTTTTTTAGCCATAGAACACCGAGAGGCTGGTTAACGAGCCAACGCTCAGCGTCAAATACAAACCTGTACTTGCCAAAATACCTTCGCCGGGGACGAGGACATACGTAGAGTTGGCTACGGTTTGACTTGTAATGTCCATTGTGAACAAAACCTCGCCCGAGGCGCTACCGTCACGAATTTCAAATGTGCACGCGGTACTTATAGCAGGTGTAACAACAAAACCTTTGAGTCGTGTACGACCTGCGTAATACGACCCAGCGGTACTGCGGTGCGCTGACTTAACGTCTGTTTGCATTGCCATAATCAATCTCCTTTAGAACAGGGGCCAAAGCCCCTTAGATCAATTATTGTTGAGTGGCGGTTGGGTTTGCAGAACCGTCAGAGTCTTTGACGACATACGTCAAGGTCAATATGCCAGCACCAGATGTGGCGGTGACGTTGGCCTGTGTAAACGTGATGATTGCGTCTGACGTACCTACGTTGTTACACAGCACAGCGGCGGCGGCAGAGTTATTGCCCAGCAAAATATTTACGATGCCAGTGTTTGTAAATACGCTTCCGTTTGCGGCTGTATTAATTGCAACAGCATTAGCGAAGAGTGCGTATGTAGGAGTTGTTGTTGCATATGCAACAGTGGTGTTAAACGCCGCAGAAAGAATCTGTGAGCCTGCGGGAATCGTGAAGGCAACCGTAGCTGCTGTAATGTCCGTGTACAAAATGTCTTTAGACTGCGATACGACTGTCGCGCCCAAATTGCGGATAGTGCCAGCGGTAGAGCCGGTGGTGTTTTTAACAGTGCCCAACAACCAAGGGCCAAGGTGAGTTGCGAATCCCATAAGAATATCTCCATGCGTTATAGCGTATCAATCTTGCATGTCAGTCAGCCGGGACTGTTTGATACGCCGGGTTTCCCGGAATGTCTTCAATATACATCAAAAGAAAAGGAGGCACAAGGCCTCCTTTTCAGTCTTTTTAGGACGAACCGGGGGAACCAAACATTCCCAACGGATCAGACCAGCCGAACGAATAACGCTCGCGGGACTTGTAACGCACGTTACCGGTGTCAAAGTCGCCGTCCATGCTGTTAGACAGCGGAGTACGGACAAAGTGCTTCATACCGTTAGGCACGTCAGTAGTCAGATACCAACCATTGTTGTCGGTCAAGAAGTGGTTCTGTGTGTATCCCTCAGGGATAGAACCGTTATTCTTCAGAGCATTGATATCGTTGTCGGTAGTGCCAACACGCAGGCTGGTTTCCAACAGGCGGGTAGCCACGAATTGCAATGCAGGGGGAATAATTAACTTCTTAGGCTTAGCAGCGATCAACAGGCCACGCTCGTCTGTCCAAGCAGCGATCTGAATAACAGCGTTTTCCAACGAAGTTTCATTCAAGTCAGCAGCAGTAGCAGGACGGTTGGAGTTAGTGCCACCGTTAATCAGCGGGTGAGCAGTGCTGAACAGAGCAACGCCATCACCACCGGTATAAGCGGCAGAGAAACCATTGTTCAAAACAGCAGCAGATTTAACCTGCTTGGTGTAGGACATAGCGCGAGCCAGACCTTTGGTGTAGCGAGCAGACAAGCTGTCGTACAAGTTGTCCTCAATGGCCTCTTCGGTCAATGAGAAACCCAAAGCAATGGTTTCGTGGTTATATCGAGCAGTCCATGCTTCCTGTGCATTGTCGTAAGCGATGGCGGAGCCTTCACTCTTAACAGGAGCAGCAGAGAAACCAGACAGTTTAGTCTCTTCTTCAAAAGAACGCTCTGAAGTTTCGGTTTCATAAATTTCTTTATGCTCCTCGCCGTAGCGAGAATATTCCAAACCAAACAAAGCATTCAAACCGGGAAGGAGTTCCTTCAGTAGTTGCGCGCGTGAAATAGCCATGATTTAGCTCCTTATGCACCAGTGGCAGAGTAGTAACCGTGCAGTGCTTGGTTAAATTTAACCAATACTTCAGGAAACTGGGTGAACACAATAGTGGATGAGCTAGGAATAGCTGTAACACTGCCGGGGACTGCAATCGCAGCGTTAATCGTAACTGATGTCGCAGCGGCTGACGCAGCGGCGGTTACAAAAGAACCTGTTTGAATGATTTGCCCATTTGCTGCAACGTAGGATACATCTGTTCCAATAGGGATTGCGCTAGGCAAGCCAGAACCTGTTAAGGTAATTGTTGTAGAAGATGAAGAGCCGGTTGCAGTCGTAGTAATAGCAGACTCATGTATCAAGCCAACCAAACGCAAAGGTAAGGTGGTTGTTACTGGAGTTGCCGTAGGAGCTAAAACTGCGTTAGCAGAATTACCAGTGGTTGTGCTACCTGTATTGTTAATGGCGGACAGGTTGGTACCAATCATAGCCATAGCAGCGGAAGCAATAACAGTAGTGGCGGAACATACAGCAGCCTTAAACACAGCATCAGGATCGTCCAACACATAGGCTTCACAGTCACCTGCAAGAGTTCCTGAAGGCCAGTATTGGTTGAATTGCTTTTGCTTAGTTAAAGGATTGGTGAAAGTACAACCCAAGAAAATACCAACCGTTTGGTTTAAACCAGTGCCAGTAGAAACTGAGGCACGAGTTACAGAACCACGCGATAGTACGACGAAATCACCGTAAAAGATGTCGGTCGCATAACCGTACTGGATGGGGTACATACGGGTAGAACCCGCAAATACTTGACCACCAATTAGGTTCTGCGGCAACAGCCCGTACGGAGCTGATACAGCGGGATAAGCCATTTAAGGACTCCTTGAAAATTTAAGTACCTTTGCCAAAGCTTGTCGAAGACTTGTTCTCTCTAAAGAGCGGCATCCTCGGATCACTTTGACGCATTAGGCTATTGTCTACAGCTTCCGCTTGAGCTTTTGTGAACTTCGTAACGTAATCCTCACGTTGCTCCATAAACTCAGACGGGCACTTGCAAAGCAACAGCCCACCAATTTCGATATTATTTTTAAATCGACTATCGGGGTCGATTAAGAACTGGAACTTGGGTTGTTCTTCAATTGCGACTGGCTCCCAACCTTCCCGGAACTTGCCGGAAATGTTTCGTTGGTCTACCTTGTCCAAAGTAGAAACCCTTACCCATCTGTACGCATATCCCGGCTGTTTATCAGGCTCAGGAAGGAGATCCGCTTGCTGCCACTGTTTAGGGCGCTCTTGCGTAGCTCTGCTCTGCATTTCACGCGACAATCTGTTTTCTGCTACTTTTACGTCTGTTGCCATCTTAGGCCTCCAATTTCATCATTTCACGGGCGTACTGCTCGTTGGTTAATCTGAGTTTTTTAGCCAAGGCAACTTGTGTCTTTGTTAGCACGACCTGTTTGGGGGCGGTACTACGTTTAGCAGGTGCAACAACTGTGCTTGGTTTTGTACGTTGAGGTTTTTCCTCATCGTTGTTTGTAGTCGCCGCGAATTCTTCTGGGAATCTACGTCTGACTTCTTTGTCAATACTGCCGTAGTATTCGTCAGTACCTATATATCCACGTCCGTACCGTTCTGAAAGCTCTTCGTGGAATCCTTCAGCAAATTTGCGCATCGCTAATTTGTTACGGTCTACAAACCATGGGTTGTTCGAGACCCAGTTAGCGACCTTAGGATCCATCTGCTGAGTTGCAGGCTGGTTAGTTTGGGTAGTTTGTACACGATTTTCATCAGTTTGTACAGTGGGCCTGAAATTCTTTGCTTTATCAAGCTTCATTTCTGCTCGAACTAACTCTTTCTGCGCAGCCAAAACTTTATCAGAATCTCCAGAGTCATAAGCCTCTTTGTAATTCCGTTCAGCTTTGTCAATTTCCATTTCAGCAGAACTTTGATACGTAGAAATTAATTCTTTCTCGCCTGTTTGAATCATAGACTTGAGTCTTTTATTCTCGTCTAGAATTCGTTCAGCGACTGTCAGCGCCTCTTGTTGTTCACGCAGGGCTGATTCTTTTGCACGCCGCTCGTCATGCCAAGCCTTTTTATATTGCTTAAACTTGACTTTTACGTTCTTTGTGTACTCTTCAGACTCATCAGCATTTTCAAGTTCTTGCTGTGTGTTTTCGTCCAAAGGGGGCGCTACAAATCTATCTTCTTGGGGTGTGTCGTCAACGATCTTTACCTCGACTTCATCCTCCTCAATAGTGATATTTACCTCTTGGGCATTCTTTTCTTCCTCGAGTTCATCGGGAAATCTGTATGGATCACCAAATCTTGACATGTACGCTCCTTATTTGCGTTTGATGCCACGGGGGTCTTCTACAACACCTTCGACTGAGTCGTCGTTGATGATGCGGAATTCGCGTCCGTGGATGAGTAGGCGTGAGCCTGCGTTGGGTCGAGTCAACACAAAATCACCTTTTTGACACCAAGGCCCAGTCGGAAACTTTGCCTTGTCTGCGTAGCAGTCTGGGCCAAGATCGACAACGAACAAAACTGTAGTGAGCAGCTCGTCGTATCGCAGGGTCTCGTCTGCTTTGATAATCCCAATATCGCCTTCATACTCCTTCTCCTGCTCGGGGATCGCGCACAGGATTTTGTAGCCCGCAGGCTTTGGTAGTTGAGTCGCCTTCTCTTCATCTTTCTTGTGCATGATCGCTTCGAGGTTTAGCGCCAGCCCAAGATCTAAAGTTTCACTCATCTAATTTCTCCAAGTTTTTCGTCAGGTCTGTGATGTATCTACGAGCGGTGAGCAGACCTGTAATTTCCCCACACATCCCGCAGTACTCGTCGTACGACCTAGCAGCTCGCGCTCCCAAGGCATCTTCGAGTTGTTTGACTTTCTCGTCAATTTGTTTCGCTGTGAACTCCAGCGCTTGTCTTATTTCGTAGGACATCATTCATCCTTCTTTACTGGTGTTTTTTGTGGTTGGTTTCGCATCTGTCTATCCTGCTGTTTGCCTTGATGAGACAACTGCTCCCGTTGTCTGACCATGTCCATGCCTGTACGGAAGCCATCAGCCTCTTGTTGATGCGCGCGCTGTGCTTCATTGTTCTGGTGTTGCATTGCAATCCTGGCTCCTTCAGTCTCTTGGTTGGCCTCAATACGCTTGAGTTCAACTTGAATCTGAGCCATCTTGGCCTGCATATCAGCCATGTCTTTCTGGGCCTTACGCTGCAAGTCTTGTTGCTTGATCTGCAACTCTTGTTGCTGCAACTGGATAAGCGGATCTTGAGCTTGCTGTTGGTTCTTCTGCTGTTGAGCTTCTTGCTGGTTTTGCTGGAGAAGTTGCTGAGATGCTTGCGCTGCCATCTTAGAAACTTGAACTTCCATCTCAGGAGACATTTGTTCTTCGTCCTTCTCCTCCTCGTATGGGGGTAAGGTCTGATCCATAGTCATCTCAACTTGCTTACGGTACTCCATACCTAAATGCTCGAATACGTGAGCCATCATTGCAGCTTGTAATTGCTGAGCCATCTGAGGATTCATACCCACGATGCTTTGTATTTTTGGATCCTGCATTGCTGTCATATGAACTGCAATATGGGCTTGATGATCCTGATACAAGAAAGCCTTGACCGGCTTATTAGAAAGGATGTTCATGTTCTCTGTGACTGGGTCACGCGGCTTCATGTCCTCTGCAACTGGTATCAATTTTTGGTAGTTCTTAATACCAATCACGTCTAACATCTGTCTATGAAGCTGGGGTAGGTCATACAGTTGTGGCGCAGTCTGGGCTAATTGAAGAGCCGCCTGATACTGAACAACTTTCTGAGCCATCGTTGCTGCATTAGGATCACTTACTGGAATCACTTCCACGTAGTCATAGTCACTCTGCTTAGCGTGACGACCGCCTTCTTCTGGCTCGTAGCTGTACTCTGTAGGAGTGTAGTCGCGGATGATATCTTTGAGTAGCTTAAACTCCTGCCTCATCGAATAATGGACACGGGCCTGAATTGCACTCATAGTTTTGAGTTGACGCTCAAGAATAGCCAGCGTTGTACCAACCGGGGACTGGGCCGACATGTCAGCCACTTGCAGGTCAACAGTGCCAGCAAACTTACGGCCTTCATCAATGATTGTCTGGAGGAGAGCAGCCAGAACCTGACTTGGTTCTTTGTATGGCAGCGGCATTATGTTGTCGCGTAGGTTGCCACTTGGGACGTCCATGTCACGGAACTCTCCGGGACTTATCGGTGTGTCGTCTCCTTTGGATCGAAGCCCCCGTGTTTTAAAGCCCCCGGGTAGATTCGCCAGAGTACCAGCATCCACCAACTGACGCAGGATAGAAGTGCCAGACTTGGCAAAAGCACCAATAAGATGAATAAGGCCGAAACAGTAAAATCCAAAGCCCGGGATATAGCCGTAATGCACAAAGTGAGTACGTTTAATACATTGCTCATCTTCTGGTCTCCAGTTTCTACGTATCGCTAACACGTCACCTGAACTCTTCTCAATAGTGACGATGTAAGGCAGGGCAATCCCAGTCTCATTCCCATCGTCGTCCGTATGCTCATAACCGGGCAAGTCCATCTCGACCTGCATCTCCAAGAGCTTGAAACGGTCATCCTCAGACGCCCTAAAGCCAAGCTTCTCAGCGATCTTCTTCTCTACCTCGTCCATGACATTGATCGGATCACCCAAGTCAATATCTCGGTAAAAACCTTCATGCTGCAATTTCTTAAGCTCGTTCGCAGTTTTGCGCATCACGTGGGTCACACGTTCTGCTGAGTCCAAACTTGAAGCACCGTAGGGCACAACCACGTCCTCGGCTGGCACATACATAGAGACCTGACGATTCAAGCTGGGATCAAAGTACACCTTCTTGAACGCGTTACCCGCCAGACCCAAGCCCCACAACATGCGCTCATGCTCGGGGCGAAACTCCTTCATCACGTCCGTCAGTTGGTAGTTCATATCTACCTGTACGCGCTCAGCCGCTTTCTTCTTCTCAGGAGTCTCTTTGCCGATGATCTGAGTCTTAACTGGGCCTGCTGCTGGGAACGTAGACATCATGGTCTCAGCTTGAAACTTAACGACGGACTCACTCAATATTGGGTGAAACACACCACATGCTCCGGGCCAAGGCTCCATACGTTCTTCAAGCTTCATACCAAGCAACTCAAGACCATCTACATATGTCTGAATATAATCTTTGCGACTAGAGACATCTGCCTCATACTCACCAACAAGATCCCCAGATAAGCGCGTCAAGTCGTCATCGCTCATATCTTCAGCTAAGTTCTTGCTAAACTCGTCTTCGTCCTCAGACTTCTCCATCTCAATCTCAAAGCCCGGGCCTCTGATACTTACAGCTTCTGGGTCTTCGATCGTGATCTCAATCGGCTCATCTTCCTCACCAAGTTGCTCTATGCCCTGAGGTGCGTCTGTATAGACTGATTTGTCCATGTTTGTTGCCATCATCTACCCTTTAGAGTTGCCCGGTTTGTACGAGCTGAATACGTAAAATCTTTTGCGGGGTGACCTGTGCTTTTCACTGCACGATCCTTTGCCCGTTCTTCAGCAGTCATCATGTTGCGTTTCTGTCCTGCTGCTGTCAGTGACCCGTCTTCCTTCATATGCCCACGCTGTTTGAGTATGGCAATCGCCGTGTCCTTGTTACCGACCTGTGCTGCAAGCCGATCAACCAACTGATTGCGTCCCATAAACTTCTGTGTAGTCACTTGACCATTCTCCCTCTAGTCTTGCCACGGGAAGCTATGCCATCTGCGCGGGAAGAAGCGGTAACCTTGCCCCCCTTTTTAAGAGGTTCAAAACCCCCGCTGTCTGGGTTGTATCTCTCCACATCTTTCCTGCTTACCGCCCTGTTTTTGGGAACTTTTTCAATTGGTACGCGAAGCACGGAGGAGCCTTCAGAAACATTGGTCGGCACATTGTCAGACTGGGTGAAGTATTTTTGTTTTTTACCGCCTTCTTTAGGAAGCATATACCCAGATTCTTTAATTGCCTCAAGTTCTTCTGGCCCTCTTACGTTTCGACCAGCATATTTACCAGAAGCTGGCAAACCGTCTGTTTCTGAATAAACTGAGTTTTTAACTCTTGGGCGCATGAAAACTTCGGCTTTGTCTTTGATTTTCCCCATCAAAGAACTAAACCCGCCTCCGCTCCCGCCGCCTTCAAGCAATTGTTCGTCTAGTCCGCGTTTTGAATTGTTTTTAGCCATGTGAGTCCTTAATAATATGCCGCTTTTTTGCGGAACATCTTCTTGACGAAAGTGTCTTCTGGCTCATCGGTATCCAAGCGGATAAAGCCACCCTGCCGAAATCTCAACAGAGCCAATGTTGTGGAGTCTACCAAGTCATCGTTCGCTCCGCTAGGGAAGTCGTTGCATTCTTCTATGACTTCCTTTGCCCATCGTCTGTCCGGCGCATAGACCACGCCCCCTTGGAACAGACTGGAAACTGCGTTGACACGGGCAATCTTGTCCTGCCCCTTGCCCGGGGTGAACTCACCCACCGGTATGCCCATGCGCCTGAACTCTTGGTACAGCGCCGCTCCGTTGGACTTCTTCTCCACCATGAACGCGTCTGGCTGCCACTCTTTGTACTCGTCAATGATCAAGGCTTTCAACTCGGGAAACTCGAGACGTTTCTTGATTGAGTTTAAGAGAATGATCGCGTAATTGTTCGTCTCCTCATTGAAGAAGACTCCCCACGTCGTCAAAGCGTTGTAATCTGACCGATTTGTGGCTTCCTGCGCCGCATCCAGACTCATGATGGTGAACTCGCACGGGGGTGGCTCCTCTTTGTCCCAGATCTTCCACCACTCCCTCTTAATAAGAGCGCCTTCCTCGGACACGGGGTTCTGCATGTATTGGGCATTCCAATACCGCACGTCCAGCGCAGCTTTCTTGGCGTAAAGCTCTTCTACAGGCCAAAACTCGGGCCAAAGTGCCTCGCCATCGTCTGTGATTGCTGGAAACTCGACCACTTCCCACTGATCGACACCCTCTTCGCGGTTCATCTGGTTGACAATCATCCCTGTCAAGTCCAGCTTCGACCACCGAGTCATCACAACAATGATTGCACCGCCCGGCATAAGTCGCTGGAGAGGGCCAGACTGAAACCACTCCCAAGCAGGAAGAAAAACATCAGCTCGCCCAGTCTTAGCGTCTTGTTCCGAATGAGGATCATCAATAATAAACAGATCAGCACCTCGACCAGCAAGAGCGCCACCCACACCGATTGCGAAATATTCCCCATGGAAGTTTGTACCCCATCTTGATGCCGACTTCGAGTCAGCTTGCAGCTCAACTTGCGGAAAAATGTCCTTGTAGTTGTCCATTCCCACCAAATTTCGCACTCTACGACCAAAATTCACTGCCAAATCAGCAGTGTGCGAGGCCATGATGATCTTTTTCTGTGGGTGCTTGCCCAAAAACCATGCTGGAGCAAGGTATGAAATCAATTCTGACTTACCGTGACGGGGTGCGATGTTTACAATCACCCTTTTCTTCTTGCCGTTGGCAATATCCTCGAAGATTTGGGCCAATTTCAGGTGGTGAGGGCCAACTTTGTACCCCGGATAGACGTGTTTGACGAAGTCAAGGAACGATTCCTTGCTCAAATCCTGCGTCATCTGGGCATCGTAGGTCTTAAGTAGCTCAAGAGTGCGTCTCTTTTGCTTCTCGGGCATTGTCGGCAGGGCTTGCCGTAGTTTAAATAGCTGTTCTGGAGAGAGTTGTGGAAGTGCTGTCATTCGTCTTGTTCAGTGTCTCTTCGCAGAGGGCTTTCGCTACGCACAATCTCGCGGGCCTCGACGTCTATCGCTTTGTCTTCGAGTTTAGTCAGGGTGTCCAAGAGTTCCTTTTCGACTTCCTCGATCGACATGATCTTATGCGTCACTTCACTGCGCTTCTTGAAAGCGTCTACGCCATCAACCTCACCTAATTTAGATAGGGCAGTGATACGAGCCTTGGCATCCTTGGCACTTTCAATCTCTGCCACCAGCTTGTTGACCACATACATCTTTAAGTCAGACAACTCTTCAACGATGGACACGTTCATCTGAGCCACCATACCGGCAAGCATGGCAAGGGTCTCGTTGGGGTACTTAGAGAAGTCAGGTCTGAGCGTCGGGTCTGAGATCATTTGCCGAGCAAGTGCCTTGGCTTGGTCAGCGTTTTCTTGTGTTGGAGCAAGGGGGTTGCCCGTCAGATCTGACATCAGCTTCACCACGTTGGCCCTCATGGTGAGTTCTTCAGACGGAGACAGATCTGGGAACGCATCTGAGGCGTTCTTGGGTAGAGGGATGTTCTCCTCTATATAAGGCATGATCTGTTCCATGTCGGGCATAGGCTCCGTTTTGTAGCTGAGGTGTTAGCGCAGGGAGTTCTAAGTTGTACCAACAAGCAAGGAGCAATGTTTACTCAGGTGCTATGCGCTAACGACCCGAATGTATCATAAAAATATATCTTTGCACAAGCAGGAGGTAAGGAATCCTACCCGGGGGGTCATTTCGTTTTTCCAAGTTGCTACGGGGTGTGTAATTCGCATGGGGGGGTGGTGCTACAGGAGTAAGTACGTCTTGGCGGGTACGTCTCGGCGGGTACGTCTCGGCGGGTACGTCTCGGTGGGTACGTCTCGGTGGGTACGTCTCGGTGGGTACTTCAGATCCGGCAATAAGTAGCGGCTTGCTGCCGCACCTTTTAGGCAAAAAACTCAATGGTGGCAGGGAGTTAGGTGCTAGATCCGGCGGTGGTGTGTAATTGGGGAACTTGACATATATGAGTCTATGGATAAGGGACTCTGTGTAATTCGCGGTAACTTGACATATAACTGGGGCGGATTTTTGAAAAATATGTAATCGTTTGTGTGGTTCAGAGGGGGGTGGCATGGGGGGAGAGGCTCATTGTGGTTTAGGGGGGTAGGGGTCGGTGTGGGCTTATTTAGCGTTCCGTCTCCTGCCGGAATGATTGACTATTCACTCTACATCATCTATTATTCTTTTATCGGAAGCAATTCGGCAACCGATAACCCTGTAAACCCTTTATAAGGAAATGAAAATGGCTAAAGCAAAAACCCTGACTGCCCAAGCAGTCGCAGTGCAGTTCACTTCAGTGACAGACATCGCAGTGCAACATGGTCAAGCAGAGAATAAGATCTCTGCCTGTGCTGAGTACGCACTGGACATAATCAAAGGCTTTCCAGTACTGAAAGAAGTCTCAGAAGAAAACGTCAAAGCCCTGCGAGACGGTTATTCTTTGCATCATCGCAGTGTCTATAAGCCTAAGACATATGCAGTCATCAGTGGACAATACTTTGAGGCAACCCCAGATCATCTGGCAAACGACAAAGTCGAAAAGATCAACGCAACGATCGACTGGGCAATGGTCTGGACACCCAATGAGATGGCGACTGAATTCAAAGATCGTCCAGAATTAAAAAAGATCGTCGAAAAAGTACGCAAAGCACATTTAACTTATGTGTCTGACACACTGGGTAAATTGGTACGCAAAGCAGAGGCGATTTTAAAAGATCGTGCGGGTATCAAAGCAGAACGTAGAATAGTTCTGTTTGTGAATACAGTCGGAGACTTCTTTGCAGCACAGGAAAAGTCAGTGAAAGTTAAGCAGACTCGAAGTGGCGATGCTACTGCTAACCCTGAGAAGTTTAAGGAGGCAGTCAAAGCCTTTTGGTTAGCATATGGTCAGAGACCTACTCAGTCTAAGTAATTAGACTCTAAGCCCAGACCGGATTAATTTCCGGTCTGGGCTTTTTTTTGTCCCGCTATTTGAGACCAGTTATGTAAGGGCGCGCGTGAGATCGAGCGAGGATGTCGAGCGCGAAACTATTAAATAGTGTTCCGTCACCTGACGGATTGATTGACATTCTATATGGTCTCAGCTATTATTCTTTTACCTGATGCAAATCAGGTATTTCAATCAACCCTTAAAAGGAAATGTAATGTCAAATCGTAAAACCCCGATAGCTCAAGCTATCAACCCCGTGGCTTTTGTCTCAATTACTGACATTGGTTTACAGCATGGCAAGGCTGAGAATCGTATTGATTCATGCGCTGAATCAGCCCTTGACCATATCGTAGGTTTCCCCATTCTCAAGGATGTCTCAACTGAGGATATCAAATCCTTGCGTGACGGCTATTCATTGGCTCACAAGGAAATCTACAAGGCTGTCACCTATGCTGTTATCAATGGACAGTATTTTCCCGCCACGCCAGAACACCTTGAAAACAAGAAGGTTGAGAAAATCGAAGCCACGATAGATTACGTCATGAGTTTCACGGCTAATCAAATGGGTACGGATTTCAAGGACAACCCCAACCTCAAGGCTGTCGTTGAGAAGGTTCGCAAGGCTCACCTCACTTATATATCTGATAAGTTAGGCAAGTTGGTGGACAAGGCTGAGAAGATTCTTAGAATACGCTCAGGTATCAAGGTTGAGCGCCAAGTGGTGTTATTCATTGATACCATGAAGAAGATATTTGAAGCACAAGGGAAATCTGTCAAGGTGAAACAATCTCAGCGTGGTGACGCCACGGCTAATCCTGAGAAATACAAAAAGGCTGTTGAAGCTTTTTGGCAAGCGTACAAAGCGTAACGCTTGAGCCGAACCCCGAGCCGCAAGGTTCGGGGTTTTTTTTCGCCCTTAATTGAGACCAGTTATGTAAGGGCGCGCGCGTGATTAGCGTGTGCGTGGTTTATGAGCTTAATTAGCGTTCCGTCTGGTGACGGAATGGGATCATCGCCTACCGTTCTCAGAACTCACACTACCAAAAACACGTCTACATCATCTACCGTTCTCAGAACTGATGATCTACATCGCCTACCGTTCTCAGAACTGATAGATTTGAACGCACAAAGCATACTAACTTTACATGTTCCAAAAAAAGAGTAGAACAAATGGGGTCGAGTAGAACAGAAAAACCCTCGTAAGTCCTTGTCAGCATTGAAGAAAAAGTTTTTGTTCTAATGTTCTACGATTTTGAGCATAGGGGTCAGGATTTTGCAGTTTTTCTCAATCGCAAGACTTACCTGCTGAGTGCAAAGTTGCAGTCGAAAAAATCGAAATAAAACCGTATCCCCCCTAAAAACCGTAGAACATTAGAACAAGTTTCTTTTCTTTCTTTCTTTTTTATAAAATAATAATACTTCTCCTTACAAAAAACACAGAAAACCTACTTCAAGTAATACTCGTTTTTGTTCTAACTTTACATAGAAAAATAGAACAAGTGGTAGAACATTAGAACAAACGCCTTGAATAACTATCTTACCGTATCACTTGTGTTAAATGTATAGTTGTGGTATACTTATATCTGAGTCGAGGATGAAACGCTTGCAGGTCGCAAGCACCACGGCTTGTTTAGTGTTCCGTCATCAGACGGAACGGATCAATGTCAGACCTTTAGGAGAGAGTCATGAAAATGTTTTTTGTTGCCCCGATGCTTCCTGCATCCATTGCACGCCCCATCATTCGTTTGCACAAGCCCCGCGTTGCTTACAACCATGCGCAGACAGATCTCACCGAGACCATGCGCCGTGATGCGTTGCGCACCGATACGTACTTCAATCAGAATTTAGAGTTCTTGGACAGAGACTACGATTTCGACGAGTTCCAAGACATTGACAACGAGCATGAGGGCTTGACCATAACCGAGCCAATGTCCGAGGTCGAGTTGTTCCAGTTCTGCACTGGCTACGACACCATCTAATTTATTCAGCGTTCCGTCTACGGACGGAATCAATTCCCTCATCAAGGAGAATCACATGGGACGTTTCAAAGATATTGCCATCGGCATGGTGGAAGACCACGAACAAGTACAGGGTGACTTGTTCATCGACGATGAACTGCGCACGTTGATGCAGAACTTCAAGCCAACAGCAGAGGAACTTCAAGCTGAACTAGATGAACTGCAAGCTCATGCGATGAGCTTACCAAGTCTTTGTGTTCAGCCTGAGGTGAAAGTTTATTTGCTGATGAAGAACGGTTTCCCTCAGCGCTCATACACGGACAGGGCGTTGGCGTTCTACGAGTGCTGGATTTGCACCGAGGGAGACATGCACGCCGAGACACCCGACGACTACTACGTTGTCGAGATCATGCACGACACATCCACTTACACAGGGGAATGACATGAAAGTAAGACAGATACGCCGAAGGGCGAAGACCAAGTATGTAACGGAGGCGGGCTTTGCTTTCTTGCGTGGATGCTTTGCCAAGCGATGCCGTACCTATGAGGCGGGATGTCCCACTTGTGATGAGTGGCGCTTTCGTGACGAGCATGGGCGGTTCGTCTACAACTGGGATGAGTTGCGTAAGTACATGGACACAACGGAGGAAGTATGAATGATTTCTTTTGGAACTACCGCATCGTCAACACAAAGACTGCTAACGGAGGGGAGGATTGGTACTGCATCCAAGAGGTGATATACAACGAGGACGGCAAACCCGAGAGTTATGGCGAGCCTTGCCTTGGGTCAGAGGATATGGAATCCTTTGGCGATGTGTGGCACATGATGCAGGAAGCGATGACCTTGCCCCCATTGCAGGAAGAAGATTTTGTCCAACCAACACAGGAGTATTTCGCATGAATCCAATCTATTACATATGCACTGCCGTCATATCTTGCGGGTTCATCGTGGTGGGGTGGGGTGGCGAGGGCTATCTGCACTACCTGTGCCTGATCTTGGGCGGCGTGGGGTTCGGTGCAACTGTCACCGATGCGTTGAATTACACAGGAGAGTGAGTAATGAATATCACAGTCGAGATCAGGGAGGTCTATGGTCAGTCCAAGATCTACCCAGTGTGTGACAAGGCGCAGACGTTTGCGCATATCGCAGGGACAACCACGCTACTGCCCCGAGACATCCAACGCATACAGATGTTGGGGTTCGAGGTCTTGGTAAAACAGAAGGAGTTGAAGTTATGAGCAATGACATTCACGAACCAGAGTGCAGGCAATGCGGTGATGAGTATTCCGTCAACAGGTGGAAGCTTGGTTACAAGTTCTGCTTACCATGCGGCGAGCGTATCGCACAGAAGATCGTGCGCACTGTCGTGCCCATGCACAAGTCCAACTACGTGATGCTGACTGACATGGCTGACTTGAAAGGCATCAACAACAAGGGAGGGTTTCACAGATGAACCACACACTAACAGATGAGTATCTATCCATTGCAATGACGGAATCAACGATGCGGAGGGCACACATGATTAGCACAGCGAATGGGGAAACCCTTGAGTCAGAAGCAGAGGAGGCGTTCTATGCCTACCTGACCGAGTTGCAACAGCAAGTAAAGATGCTTGTCGCTGAGGACAGGAAAATCAGTGCGACCTTGCGTGATGTGTTTCTTGCGGGATACCGCGCGTCAGAAGAAAGGAGATTCAGATGATGTACGGAGATGACATGAGCCACATGGTGTCGGTGTTCGTGCCGGTGGGCAGGGACAAGCCATGCCTACCATACGATGAATTCATAACTGAGGGAGGGTTTCATCCAAGCTCGTTCGCTGAAAGTTCTGAGTATGGTCGCCACTTCTATACCAAGTACGAGTTCCCGAACGGCAAGAAGGTGAGCGTGATCTGTGGGGCAATGTTCTATTCACGGACAGATGCCCCATACGAGGTGATGTTTGAGGACGAGGACGAACCGTATGGGTATCAGACCGACGAGGAGTTGATGATTCTTTTAGCCAAAGCAATAGGAGATGCGTAATGGGATATAGATCAGAGGTGGCATACACCATCAGATTCACAAGCGACGACGAGCGAGCCAAGCAATCGTTTTATACATTCATAGCCGAAGCTAAGGCTAAGGCTGCCACAGCCCCATGTTTCACTGAGGAACAAAAGAACTGGAATGGAGGTAATGGGTTCATCGTGGACGAGGGACGATTCCGTATTAATTTCTCTGCTGACGATGTGAAGTGGTATCCCGACTACGACGATGTGAAGTGCCATGAAGCGTTGATAGAGCTTGCCGACGAGTGGGCGAACGACGAGGACAACCATTCCGAGATCGCCTATGTATTCGTGCGTATCGGTGAGGAGAACGACGACATTGAGGAGAGGTTAGGCGGAGACTACGACTTTGAATGGGTGCAGGTCAATCGCTCGATCAGTCGAGACTGGTAAATAACTGGCATCTTCTTACGCAACTACTTTGCGTGAGGGTCTTGTGTTATATGTATAGTTGTGGTATACTTATAACTGAGTCGGGAATGAAAATCATCGACGACTCGAAACAGCGTTCCGTCACCAGACGGAATGAATCATCAATCGAAAAGGAGTTCTCATGAACACAGAGTTATCAAAGCCCAAGCATCTCATCAGCTTGGCATCAAGTGCTGTCCTCGTCAGCGTGGATGCGAATGTATGGTCAGCGACCAAGCAAGACCGTGGCATCAGCAATGATGTTGCTGACTCAAAGCACGCCGATCGCAAGGCGGGCAAGTACGTTAAGAATCTGTTGGCAGATCATCCAAAGCACAAGGCGTTGGTCAACTATCGCCAGACGATTTACAACTGGGTCAAGCGTCGCACCTATCGTTGGAACAACTCACAGGACTTGTTGCCGAGCATCGACGTGCCTAAGTTCAAGCAGGAGTTCGGCGAGCATAAAGCGTCGTTCGAGAAACTTCTTGCAGATTTCATTCTGTCCTATGACGGAATCGTAAGTGACATGGCGTTCAAGGCAGGGGGCATGGGCGATATGTTCGATCGGTTGGACTATCCTCCCAAGGAAGCATTGGCGGCTAAGTTCGGCGTTGAGCTTTATGTGTCCGAGGTTCCGATGAGTGACTTCCGTTGTGGCATTGCGAATGACATCGCTGATGATTTGTTTAGTACATACAGCAAGCAAGCCGAGGACATCGTGTCATCCATCGTCAACGAGCAGAAGACAAGGTTCATCGAGGTGATGCAGTCGATCAGTCATTGTTGTGGCGTGGACGAGATCGGAGTGGACGACAACACAGGCGAGACCAAGACTCGCAAGCGCAAGATCTACGACACCACAATCCAGAAAGCGTTGGAGATGTGCGAGACCTTTAAGGGTTTCAACCTAAGCGACGATCCCGAGCTGGAGGTAGCCCGAGCATCGCTTGAGAGAGCATTGGCAGACGTAGATGCCAAGAGTATCCGCGAGTCGGACGCAGTGCGTTCAAGTGTGAAGGAGGATGTAGACAGCATCCTCAGTAAGTTCAGTTCTTTTCAGTGTGTTTAATTCAGTAATCAATCAGGAGTTCCAAAATGAGCAAAGTTTCTTTCGTCAATACCGTGACCATCAACGAACTACGGAAAATAATTCCGCTAATAGCTTCAGATCTGACAGTGGTCGTACAGTCAGAACCTGGGTGTGGCAAGACCTCGCTGTTATCCATGATGGCGGTTGACAACGGTGACAAGTGGCGCAGTCCCAAGGATGGCACAAACATCGAGGGTGACAAGTACGACTACATCTACGTTGACTGTCCGGTCAAGGACATGAGCGACATAGGTATGACTATCCCCAACCATGCGACCAAGCAGTTGGAGTACTACGTCGCTGAGTTGTTCAATATGAAAAGCAACAAGCCCAAGGTCATCTTGCTCGACGAGTTGATGAAGTCTCCCAAGCTGATGCAGATCATCTATACCCGCCTGATGTTGGAGAGAATGTTAGGTGATGATCCGTTGCCAGACGGAAGCCAAATCATTGCGACGTCGAACAATGCAAGCGATGGCGTGGGCGATGCGATGTTGGCTCATGCGGCAAACCGTGTGTGTATTGTGCGCATGGCTAAGCCCACAGCTGATGAGTGGTTGCAGTGGGCAACAGCCAATGGAATCTCTCGTGTTGTTCGTGCGTTCGTGGCGATGTTCCCGAGGGTGATGGCATCGTATACCGAGGGCGATATGCAGAAAGATAACCCTTACATCTTCAAGCCAAGCTCAGGTGCGTTGTCGTTCTGTTCCCCTCGTTCGTTGGCGAAGTGCGATGTGATCGTGAAGCATCGTGATGCGATAGGCGAGAACGCAACTATGGTTGCATTGGCAGGAACGATTGGTGCGTCAGCGGCAGGGGACATGGCGGCATTCATGTCGTTGGAGAAATCATTGACAGATGTCAAGGACATCGTGAAGAACCCGTTGGGTGTGACCATGCCGAGAGACATATCAGCCCAGTTGATGATTATGTTTCAAGCAGTAGATACATTGGCGACGCAGGATGAGTTGACAGCGTTCATGGAGTTCGTCGGTCGTATCGACTCAAGCGAAGTGCAAGCAGTGTTCTTCACCATGATGATGCGTAGTCCCAAAGCAGTGCGTCTTGCTCGCAACAATGCAAAGATCGCTGAGTGGGCTAAGAACAACCACGAATTGTTTTGATAGGGGGGCAATATGAAACGATGGAAAGGAACACTTGTCGTGTCATACACACAAGATTTGGAAGTCGAAGCCGAGACGCAAGCCGAGGCTGAAGAATTGATGCGAGAAGCATTTGACCCAACACGATGCCATAACACCGCCGAGTGCCAAGCATACGATGTTGAAGAAATAACAATGAGGGTTGAATGATGATAACTTTTACTGAGTTGGAGTTGGTGTTGCTGATTGCGTTTGGTGTGATGACGTTCTATTTTTTCAGACTCAAGGCTGAGTTGTATATGCACAGGCGTGTAGTAGCAGAGATGTTCATGCGTATTGCCAAGGGCAATGTGAAGGTTACCCAGACTGATGATGGCTTTGACTTTGAGGACATCAAGTCATGAGTGAAACAAAGTGGTTGACCGTCGTCTATGTGTTGGCGATGGTTGTTCTTGTGTTAGATATATTTTATTGGAGAGCGATATGAGCAAGCAAGAAACGCGTGTTAAGAAGGCGCACATTGCGCTGATGAAACACCCAGAGACAGCGTTGTACTCAGGCGTGATGTTGATGGGGTACAGCAAGGTCGTGGATGAAGGATGTCCTACGGCATACACCGATGGTATCAACAAGGTATACGGTCGCAAGTTCTTGGAGGGTGTCGATACCGAGCCGAAGGTGCGTGGCTTGATACTGCATGAGAACCTGCATGTGGCGTTGAAGCAATTACCAAGAGGTAAGGATATGTTTGACGAGAACCAAAAGATGGCGAACATTGCCGCTGACTTTGTGGTGAACGGCATCATTGAGAACATCAAAGGCACAGTCAATGGGTCGAGTGAGCGTATCGTGGACTTGCCTGATGGTGGTGTGTTTGACCCCATGTTCGACAACTGGTCAATGCGTGAGGTATACAACTACCTCAAGAAGAACTGCAAAGGCGGTGGCAAGGGCAACGGTCAAGGTGGCAAGGGAGGTGGTCAAGGTAACGTTCCGTCAGGGGGCGGAAACGAAGATGGCGATGGAGACACTATCACCATCAATGGCAAGACCTATGATCTTTCTAACTCAGACCAACATGATCTCGGCAACCTGAAAGATCTTACGCATGAGCAGGTCAAAGAGATCAACGATTCAATTGATCGTGCGTTGCGTGAGGGCGGGATGTTAGCAGGTCGTATGGGTGCGAAAGTACCCCGAGCTATCTCTGACTTACTCGAACCCAAGATTGATTGGCGTGATGCGTTGAGAGACTTTGTAGCGAGTGCCATCAAGGGCAAGGATGAGTTCACATGGCGCAAGCTGAACAAGCGTCACATGGCTAATGACATCTACTTACCAAGCATGGAGAACGAGACGATCGGCGAGGTGGTCGTCGCCATTGACACATCAGGGTCGATCGGCAGTGCGCAGATTACCGAGTTTGCGACAGAACTGGTCTCTATTTGCGATCTTTGTTCACCTGACAAAGTGCGTGTTCTGTGGTGGGACACCGATGTGCATGGTGAGCAAGTGTTCGAGGGTGACTACAAAGGCATTGCTCAGATGCTTAAGCCAATGGGTGGGGGTGGTACTCATGTGTCATGCGTCAACGATTACATCAACGAGCAAAAGATCAATGCCGAGTGCGTGATCGTGTTCACTGATGGCTACGTCGAGAATGACATCACGTGGAACATTCATAGTCCAACCCTGTGGATGGTGACACAGTGCAAATCGTTCGAGCCGCCTGTTGGCAAGTTGGTGAAGTTCGGTGAAGACTGAAGACCTATTCAAAGATTACTCTTGGAAAAGGGTAACTTACTACAACGGTGTAGAAGACGTGACGTTGGTGTTCACCCATAAGCTTGAATCGCTTATCTTTCAAGCAAACAGAGCACCGAAGTTGAATAGCGCCTATGGTAGAGGAGAGGAGGTGATTGTGCGTCATCGTATGTCCAAGGAGATAGCAGAGGAACTCTTGATTGACATGGGGGATTCTGCTTTCGTCTACTGTTTGGAGAGGATAGAGAACAACGCACAGAATTCACGACTGTGGCGGGATGTGTTGTTATGGCTAGGTGAAGAATCAACTAAAGGAGAAAGCAATGAGAGGATTTGATTACAAGCGTTTAGAGCAGATCACGAAGATAGAGAAGCCGTTTCGTGGTACGACCAATCGGTTTCCAATCGGGAGTCGTAGGCGTAATCTTCAGAATTTCTACGTCAGGGAAGAGAATGGCGTAAAAGTATTTGACATAACGTGTGGGACTCGTTGGAACACAGTTGAGCTTACTAAGGAAGAATACGATGCGGGAATCGCAAGGTGCGAGAAGAACCTACATGAGTACACATACGACGCGAGTGCGGGTACTAAGTACGTCAGGTATGAGCATCCTATCCATGTCTTAGGTACTGTGTACCCCGAGTACTTTCAATTCACTGCCGAGGGCAACTACCCCTATGGGCAAGGCGAGAAGAAGTTCCTTAGCGATGCCACTAGCGGATGGTTTAAGAACGACTCACGCAGGGGTGGGATGGTGTGGTCGATTGGGCGCAGTGATGCTTGGCGCGTGATGCCGATCTTCAAGAACATGAGAGTAACAACCGATCAGGCTATGCGCTCGCTTGATGAGTATTCCGTCATCGGGCGGAAAGTCAATCGCAAAGTGGGTAAAGAGGTTCTTGCAGGATACGAACACTTCTACAAGGTAAGCGAGACCATGTGCAAGGCGATGGACAGAGAAGCGTTCTTGCGTACAGCTAAGGAAGTTCTTGAAGAACATAGGGACGATACCGACTTTGAAGTAGCTGACGAATTGCGAGATCAAGCACCACTTGATGCAATGATTCTTTATGCGTCAGCGTTGGGTGTCGGAAGGATTCAAGATCAGATCGTCCACCCTAACTGGCATCGGTCTGAACCGCATGAAATCTTTGAGAATCTTAAGCGACACATGAACAACAGAATCTACAAAGAACATCCCGAAGTGTTCAAGCTTGTGCGGTATGGGACGGATGAGAAGTATCCGCCGAGCGTGTGGGGGTACGAAGTCGAGGTCAATGGCGAGATTGTTCAGCAGTATTAATCAACGAAAGGGAGAGAGATCATGAGTAAATATATTCTTGCAGGATTCGAGAGCGAAGAACTTGAGCAAAAGATTAAAGAGCATCAAGCGTTCGCGCTGATGCGTGAGTTGTGTTTCAAGTATAACTTAAAAGTCATGTGTACGACCGAGTATCACCACGGTACGGCGTTTCAGATGTGCCACACCAATGGCATGGCGGTGGGCAAAGTGTTTGCTCAAACCATAGAGGATGGCAAGCTGGAGTATTGCTATCGCACACCATACTACAAGAAAGAGCGTGGCAGTAGTGAGGAGGACAAGGAGACACTACGTAGCGTCAAAGTATCTTCATTGATGTCTAGCATCAAGCGAGTCAAAGCAATCATTGATATACCTAAATTACTCGACAAGAAGATGGGCAAGCTTAGCGATGCGAAAGACATCATGGAGAAAGCGATGGGCACTAGCTACAAGTCCAGTAGTGAATTTGCAGCTAACGAGATACAAGCGTTGCTCTGTGCGTTTCTAGGGGAAACTCCTAATGGAAATCACCTGACAATCGACACACTTAAATGTAAAAAGGTACTTGACAAATACAATGAAGCTGATAGAGTAGCGAGCAAGAAGTTAGAAGAACTTGATCGGTTTTTTAGCAATCCTTTCTACATGATAGGTGCAGATAGTTTCGGTCATTTCATAGTTGGCAAAGTCAAAATCACAGGGGGAAAACAGTATGAAATCGTTGAGCAGTTTAAGCGTTATGCAGACATCACCGAGCGTGATGATCTTATCCCTGTGATGACCATGACCAAGCTTGCGCATGAGGGTAAGGGACATCGTTCGCAAAACGGTTACATCCCTGTGATTGATACGTATGACGAGAATCTTGACGCAGTGTTCTTCTATCATAACCAAGCCACACATTACGACTACGTATGGATGGCAACCCCATGCTGAATGAGAACTTTGCCCCAGTGACGCATAGTTGGAATCTAAATCTGGTACGTCTTCCGATGCGCCGTATTGACGATCACTTCATTGTGTATGTCGCTGATGGGTATCACCGTAGGTATGACAAGGACACATTGCCCGATGACTTGAAGACCAAGTTGACAATGATTCTTGCAGTTGAACACACAGTCATACCTGACCACAAGCTTTCAAAATTAGAGTTGTATAGCAACACTCAATGTCTTGAGCTTGACGAGATTGGATGGAGAGCGTCCGAGTCGTACTACTGCATGGTGGTGACGTATGAGTCAATGATGGCTATGAGAGGAGAGAGCGATGGGGAAACTTAAAGATTTGTTGGATTCGTGGAACGATGACGACTATGTAAAAGTCTCTGATCCTCTTCCCGAAAACCTAGCCAAGTATTGGCAAAGCACGCAAGGGTTTGTGTTGATCGAGACGATGGACTTCCAACACCTTGAGAACGTCGTCAATTACTTTTCTCAGGAAGGTACGGTGGTTTATCCGAAGATGCAACCGTCATTCGAGAATGTGATGCTGACCTACTTGCGTAAGCAAGCACAGATCAATGATGTCCACAAAGAGATTCTGTAAGGAGAACAAGCATGGCTAACACACCCGAAGGCAAGGTTAAAACCAAGATTAGAAAGACCCTTAGCGCACACGACTGCTATGTCACGATGCCGATTGGCACAGGGTTCGGTTGTGCGGGTGTGCCTGACTATCTTGTATGTATCAACGGACACTTTCTTGGTATTGAAGCGAAGGCGGGTAAGAACAAACCCACTGCTCTACAAGATCAACACATGACCAACATTCGTAGGTTCGGGGGCTACACCATAGTCGTGAACGAAGATAACTTTGATGAACTAGAGAAGCTGTTGAAGGATTTGTCATGAAAGTATTCTGGTGGACAGTCTTTGCACTGAATATGTTGACAGTCATCGTGACTGGGTTGGTTGTACTGGGCTGGTGGTTAGCGTCAGCATTACCAAGGAGTTTTTAAATGGATGAACAAGACAAAAGTAATTTGCGTGATCTACACGCAGGATTTGCAATGATAGGTTTAATCATGAAAGGAGAAGCACCGCACGACATACCAATGAAGGCATATCTGTATGCCGATGAAATGCAAGAAGCCCGAGACCTGCATGGGGCAGGAATCGTATCAGTGAAACGCCGAACCAAGAAGGAGAAGGCAGATGAATAAATCAGCGAAAGTAAGGATGCTGTTGCGTAGGAATCCAAACACCAAAGCAGGGGCAGTCGTCGAGACACTTGACTGCACCATGCAACAAGCCTATGTCATGTTAAACACACAGAGGAAGGCAATGGGGATTTACAAAAGCGCAGACGGCACATTTAAAAATCCGCCCTCAAACGGAACACTAAATAAAAATTCAATCCTTGCACAGGGTGTATCTTTAGGACGCGCTATTCAAAGAGGAATGGACGACGGGTCGCTACAGAAACGTGCAGACGAAAACTTTGTACCCTTTACTGGTGAGATCACGATGGAGGAGCCGCCCACAACCAATCCTGACCCAGTGAATCATCCCTATCATTACAAGGTGGGTGGCATCGAGACTATCGACTTCATCGAGGGAAAGAATCTTGGCTATAACCTTGGCAATGCGGTGAAGTACATCAGCAGAGCAGACCACAAGGGCAACAGACTGCAAGACTTACAGAAGGCTCAGTGGTATCTCAACAGAGAGATCAACAAAGCACAGGCTTGATTCGTAGGCATGGTTCGCCATGCCTTTTTTTGACACTTTTGAAAACGTTATTTGATGCCAGTTATTTAAGGAGAGCAACGATGCTGACAGGATTAGATATTTTGCTCGCACGAATGAAGACCCACCCCGAGGAGTTCCTACATACAAGCAAAGCTGTTCCCTATGAGGGAGAATTGTTTGGCGGGAAGTGGTCAGACCTACTTGACTACGTTTGGCGTGTTGCAACTGAGGAAGAACGAAAGGCTCTCGATGATGCCCGCAGGGAGTTCTACCGTGATGACTTTAACGAGCGAGTCATGAAGCGACTTGCAGGTGAAGAAGTGAAACAAGTAGAACAACCAAGTCCGTTTATCGTCAAACAACAAAGTGGTGGTTTTGCTGTTAGTGCTGGTGGTACTGGCGGTAGTGGTAGTGCTAAGTCAATGTTGAGTCAACAGGGGGCGCAACAAGCAAGGGCAAGCTTAGCGCAGACAGGTGCGACTATTAGCACTGACTCAAGTTTTTGGAATGGCGTTATTACATCAGGCAAGGGGCAGCTGTGGTGACGCCTAATAGTTTCGACATTGACACTTGCAAGGAAGTTGTAGGCGATGAGCGTATGCGAGTCATCGAAGCCAAGGCACGGCAAGATGCTGACAACGGCATCATGGAGAAGTTTCAACCAGCAGAGGCTTATTGGGACAAGGTGAAGTCGATCATGGAACACGTTATATATACGACCGCACACAAGAAGCGGATGGAGCGTGTTGCAAGAATGAAGGAAAAGAATAATGCTTGAAGTCCACAACATCAACGGCAGGCTCACGACACGCGACGTTTGGTACACAACCGATGACTACGGCACGTTATGGCGATTCGTTGTAACAGAAGGCGGTGTCAGATTTTGGTGGGATGCAATCCATGAGACAGCGATGATGAAGATTCTTGGATACACAGATTGGAGTAGGACATGATGGATGAAAAGGCAATTCAAAAAGCGTGGAACATGATGTCCATGCACAACAGCGAACTGTTGCTTGAGAACGAGCAGTTAAAGAAACAGCTTATGCGTCGGAGCTTGTGGTACGCAATCAAGCGAGCGATCAACATCTGGAGGGGTAAAGATGATTGAAGCAATCAGAACATTCTTTGGCAAGCTACGTGGTGAGCGTGGTGAGCGCAGGACTGTCATCGCAGAAGGGATGCTCTACCGATGCACCAAGTGCCATCTAATTTTTACAACCAAATCCGCAGGGGAACAGCATGACTGTAAAGAAACATGGCGGGGCGAGAGCTAACTCAGGTAGGAAACTACCTGCTGTTGATGAGCGTAGGGCTTTCAGTTTGTATGCGCAGGGTGTACCCAAAAAAGTAATTGCGGATAGGTTTGGGATTGCGTACAAGTCGATGTTGACAATATTCAGAAAAGCAGGAAAGCTTATAAGAAAGGGAAAAAATGAAAACGATCGTTGAATGGTTTAAATCATTATGGGCTAGGCTTACCAAACCAAAAGCAGTCGAGGTTAAGGCTGAGGTAGAAAGCTCACCAGTCAAGCCTGTTGCAAGTGCGCCCAAGCGAGCCTACAACAAGAACAAATCCAAGACGCTGTCGGAGTTGTTGGACAATCTCGACTACTCGTTTGATGCGATGCGTATTGACTACGAAGACATGTCATTTTTACCCAAGCGAGAGGTAGACGGACTCAAGAAATTTGGTGTGTCTGTCATGCCCAGTTTCGCACGACAAGCGTTAGAAAAAGATATAGAAAACTACACCGACAAAGTTAACAAAGAAGCTGGGTTACCCGCAATTTTATTTATTGCTGACAACATGGGTGAGAAGCATTCAGAAGATAAAGATGGTATGTACCCTGATTTTTTCTTTGCCATCAAGCAGAAGAAGTGTCCGTGGTTTGTGGCTAAGAAAAAGGGAACAGCATATCAATGTGGGTTTGGGTATCGCTCAAGGGAAAGAAAAAAAATTTATTGGGTGTATTTTTTTGTGACCATAGATGCCAACGGAACAGTTAACACAACACACCAGCTACATCATAAGCCCGTAAAAACACCGAGTGGCGCATACACCCGCAAGCAGTGGCAGATGTCAAGCTGGGACGAAGATAACAAGGACATCACAGACAAAGCAGTATGTTTTTGGGTTACCGAACACTTTAATTTTTGGGGCGAGAGGCGCAACATGTGGTCAACGACTGTCAAGAAAGATGGGCATAGAGCAGTCTTTTACATTGACCCCAAAGACACCAAAGATTATTTTAAAAACCGTGACAAGGTAGTCACCGTGAACGGTGCGTCCAAGCGAATCATTCATCTTGTAGAAGAACATGAGCGCAACTATTCAAACGGCAAGAGAACAAAGATACGAGAACACATCAGAGGTCTTAGTGTCTTCAGTTGGAATAATTATTCCTGTTATGTAACTGCCCCTGAGTACCATACGGACATCCGCACCTACACCACCCCTTCAGAAGAAATTGAAGACGACACACCCTACAGAGATCAGTATCTTGATTTACCTCAGTTAGCAGACAGACTACACAACATTGCTGGAAAGAAAGCAAATGAGCTTAATCACGCTTGACTTTGAATCCTATTACACCAAGGGCTTGGGCTTCAGAACCCAAACCACTGAGGAGTATGTACGTGATCGTCGCTTCGAGGTCATCGGCGTAGGTGTGAAGATTGACGACCAACCGACGACATGGTTCTCAGGAACACATGCTGAGATAAAAGAACATCTAAAGAAGATCGACTGGAGTGAGGCGGCCCTGCTTGCGCACAACACGCTCTTCGATGGATGTATTCTTTCTTGGCACTTCGACTGTCACCCTGCCTACCTATTCGATACCTTGTGCATGGCGAGGGCGATACACGGCGTTGATGCAGGGGGTTCGCTTAAGGCATTGGCTCTGCGTTACGAGCTAGGCGTTAAGGGCGATGAGGTAATACACGCTGAGGGTAAGAAACGGCTCGACTTCACTGAAGAAGAACTCTACCGATATGGTGAGTATTGCAAGAACGACGTGGAACTTACGCTAAGCCTTTTCCAAGTTCTTGCGAGCGCGTTTCCGCAGAATGAATTAAATCTGATTGACATGACATTGAAGATGTTCACTGAACCTGTATTCCATGTGGACGATGTGTTGCTCCAAGACCGACTGATTGAACTCAGAGAAGAGAAGATGGCGTTGCTTCAGACATTGATGGAACAACTCAAATGCAAGGACGAGGAAGCAGTTCGCAAGAAGCTGGCAAGTGGCAAGCAGTTCGCTGCTATCTTGACTGAACACAACATCGAAGTACCGATGAAACCAAGTAAGGGTAAGAAATCCAAAGGGGAGATGACTTATGCGTTGGCTAAAAATGATGAAGGTTTTCTGGCGTTGGCTGAAAGCGATGACGAGTTCATTCAACAACTCTGCGCTGTCCGACTCGGCACAATGTCCACCCTCGAAGAATCCCGCATTCAACGTTTCATCGACACGGGCAAACGTAACAAGGGACGACTTCCCATTCCTCTCAAGTATTATGGCGCTCACACTGGCAGATGGGCTGGCTCTGATAAGGTCAATTTCCAGAATCTCCCAAGTCGAGATAAGAAAAAGAAAACCCTCAAGAACGCAGTTATCCCACCTGACGACTATGTTGTCATCAACTGCGACTCGTCCCAGATTGAAGCTCGTATCCTCGTTTGGTTGGCAGGGCAGGAAGATGTCGTCGAGCAGTTTCGCAAAGGAGAGGACGTCTACTCCGTCTTTGCCACCAAGATATATGACCGTCCGATCTCAAAGGCAGATCCTGTGGAACGGTTCGTTGGTAAAACCTGTATTTTGGGTTTAGGCTATGGGACTGGTGCGTTAAAACTTCAGCACACGCTAAAGACAAGTCCTCCCGGGGCAATCGTCACTGAGGTAGAAGCTAAAAGTTATGTTGATACATACCGAGAAACCAACGACAAAGTGATTGAGCTTTGGCGTGAGGGTGACAGGGTCATCAAGACCTTGGTTGACTGGCCTGAGGGCAAGAAGCCGTTCTACTACGGCAAGAACAAATGCTTGGAAGTGCATCCTGAGGGAATCAAACTGCCCAACGGCCTAATGATTCGTTACCCCGAGCTTCACCTCAACACTGAAGAATCTAAAAGCCAATACGTGTACAAGTCACGTAAGGGGCCAGTGTCATTGTGGGGCGGCTCGTTGGTGGAAAACGTAGTTCAAGCGTTGGCAAGGATTGTCGTTGGCGAGCAGATGCTTGAAATACAGAAGCGCCACCGCGTTGCTTTAACAGTTCATGATGCGGCTGTCATCTTAGTTCCTGAGTCAGAGAAGGACGAGGCGATGAAGTATGTGATCGAGTGCATGTCTGTACCACCCGAATGGGCTAGGGGTTTACCCGTGGCCTGTGAGGCGAAGTATGGACATAGCTACGGGGAGTGTTAAGATATGTCAAGTGTACAAAGACTTATGATTGAGCGGGTTGAGGGTGGGTGGAGGTTGTCTTTCGAGGGGCATAGCCCCTATCCTGAGAATCCGTACGAAGTATGGTGGCCTGCTTTGCGCAAACATCCTGATGGGACAACATGGGGTAGCACCTTAACCAAAGAAGAAGTGTTGGCACGACTGGAGAAAGAACTATGAACGAAACATGGAAACATGAAATAGACAAGGTCTATATGTCTGACGTAATTTGCTTGGAAAAAGAAACTGTTGAGAAAATAGAAGATGGACACAGGATGGGCGCTATCTTTAGCAGAAACCCTAGTGAAGGTTCAGTGGTGTTTCATTCCGAGAGTGTTGTTAAAGATTTGAAGTGGGAAGTGACGCAAAAGGATACGGAAATATACAGACTCAAAGCAGAGCAAGATGAGATTTATGGGTTGCTTGGGTCAGCACATCTTGAACTGCGACAGAACCTTGAGTACGGATTCAACCGCAACACAATCAAGTCAACGCTTATCAGCATAGGTCGATACGCACCCAAGCTGAAAGCAAAGATGGATGAGTTGCAAGCCAAGATGGGGGACAAGCTATGACTGAGTTCAACGACACCGAGCGTATGAGTAGCGTCAAGCAAGAAGCGGTGAGGGCGGCAGTAAACATAAAAGAAGAGTTGACCAAGCTCATTGCCGACAGCTATGACCAAGGGGTTAAAGACGCATTGGAAGTAGCTCGCAATGCAGCCATCGAAGAAGTGGCACAGCACATTGAAAAGATGCGAGTCTTTGGCAATGACACGATCAGTAGTTTTGCAATCTATATAAGGGAAATGAAGAAATGCCCTGAGCATGAGCAATCAATTTTGAATTTGGAGTTGAGCGCCCGCGCAACAAATGTTTTGAGAGCAGAAAATATTCAAACGATTGGGCAACTGATTGGGCGTTTAAAAGACTGTGACTACTATCTTTCTAAACTGTGTAACTGCGGCAAAGTCACTGAACACGAGATCAAAAACGCTCTTAAAGAACGTGGACTTTCATGGGGACAGACATGAGTTATACATGGTCGTTTTCATCATACAAGCAGTACGTCAACTGCCCCAAGCAGTACCAAGAAATCAAGGTGCTGAAGCGTTTCTTTGTGAAGCCGACGCAGGAGATGACCTACGGCAACGAGGTACACAAAGCGCTTGAGCATTACGTCAAGGACGGCACTCCCCTTGCCAAGAACTACGAACGATTCAAAGCGCTGATGGACACACTGATGGAGATTGATGGTGAGAAACATCCAGAACTGAGGATGGCTCTTGACCGTGACGGCAACGCTAGCGAGTACGGCAAAGGATACTGGGTGCGGGGTATCGTGGACTTGCTCATTTTGGACGACGACCTTGCGCACATCCTTGACTACAAGACAGGCAGTAGCAAGTACCCTGATACAAAACAGTTAAAGCTGATGGCACTGATGACCTTTGCTAAGTTTCCTCAGATCATGCGAGTCAAGGCTGGCTTGCTGTTCGTGATGCACGATGGGTTCGTCACTGAGGAGTACACCCGAGATCAGATTCCTGCACTGTGGGATGCGTTCAAGTCTGATCTTGCACGGATGGATGGTTCATACGAAAATGATGTCTGGAACCCAAACCCTACACCCCTGTGCGGCTGGTGTCCTGTGACAACCTGTGACTTTCATAAAGGACGCTGACCATGCCGTACGAGAACAAACCAAGACCATACAAAAAAGAATATGAACAACAAAAAGACAGAGGCGAGTTACCTAACCGGATGGAGCGCCAACGCGCCCGAAGAAAACTTGATGCTGAGGGTGTTAGCCGCAAGGGAAAAGATGTTGCGCACGTCAAGGCTTTATCTAAAGGTGGATCAAACAAAGACGGAGTCCGACTTGAAGCACCAAGCAAGAACCGATCGTTTAAGAGAAAGTCAGACGGTTCAATGAAGTAATAGTCATCGCGTTAAGGCATGAGTGTGCGGTGACGGGGGTTTAGTTAACCCCCTCTTAACCATGTCAGTCAAGCGGTGTTTTCGAGGTCTCTCTCTCCTTTCGCACGTCGGGCTTGACCGATTGACCCCCGTAAGGGGTCACAGTTTCATTCAGTAAAGGGTAGTATGCAAGTCATTGATAACACGGCGGTACACATGAAAATACCGTCAAACGAACTTGGTCACTTGGTCGGGCACATTGAAAGGTGCGAAGTACTAAGAGACGACGGCAAGTTTGCTGAAGTAATGGTGTATTGGGGCATTAAAGAGATGCAACGCCTCATCAAAGTCTATGGTGATGCGCCGTCCCCAATGTTCAACGAATACGACTGGCCTGGGATGTATACGCCATTCGTCCACCAGAAAACTACTGCCTCATACCTTGCCTTACGACAACGGGCCTTTTGCTTTAATGAAGCAGGCACAGGCAAGACATCGTCCGTCATCTGGGCGGCAGACTACCTGATAAATCAAGGACTGGTCAAACGGATACTGGTCATCTGCCCACTGTCAATTATGTACTCCGCATGGCAGGCCGACATCTTTAAAACAGCAATGCACCGCACTGTCGGCGTGGCGTACGGCGATGCGAACAGACGCAAGAAAATCATCAACGGGGAGTACGAATTCGTCATCATTAACTTCGATGGAGTGGGAACAGTTTCCGAAGAAATAGGTAAAGTAGGGTTTGACCTAATTGTGATTGACGAAGCGAACGCATATAAAACGGTAACTACAAAACGTTGGAAGACCTTGGCAAAACTAATCACTCCCGCAACCCGTCTTTGGATGATGACAGGCACACCCGCCTCACAGTCTCCGATGGATGCGTTTGGCTTGGCGAAGCTGGTTAACCCTATCGGTGTGCCCAAGTACATGACATCGTGGCGCGACAAAGTAATGCACCAAGTAACGCCGTTCAAGTGGGTTCCCAAGGCGACTTCACAGCAGGATGTGTTCAACGCATTGCAACCTGCCATCCGGTTTGAGAAGGCTCAGTGTCTTGACTTGCCTATGGTCATGTATCAGACCAGAGAGATACCGTTGTCCCCGCAAGCCGCCAAGTATTACAAAGTGCTGAGAGATCAACTGCTCATCGAGGCAGTGGGGGAAACAGTCAGTGCTGTCAATGCGGCGGCGAAGCTCACCAAGCTGTTGCAGATTGCTGGTGGCGCTGTCTACACAGACGACAGAGAAGTCATTGAGTTTGATGTATCCCCAAGGCTTAACGCCTTGATGGAGGTGATTGATGAGACCAATAACAAGGTCATTGTGTTCGTACCGTACACCCACACCATCAAGTTGGTGGCACGGCATTTAAATCAACAAGGAGTAATAAATGAAATCATAGAAGGAAGCGTCAGTGCAAAACTGCGGTCTGACATTATCAACAAGTTTCAAACCGCAAAGGATCCACGTGTTCTGGTCATTCAGCCACAAGCCGCCTCGCACGGGGTAACGCTGACTGCCGCTGACACAGTGGTGTTTTGGTCGCCTGTCATGAGCGTAGAAACGTACATACAGTGCATTGCCCGTATCGACCGAGTTGGGCAGGTCAACAGTATGACGGTGGTACATCTACAGGGCGCGGAGGTTGAGCGCAGGGTGTACCAGATGCTTCAAGGTAAGGTGGATTCACATGAGAAGTTGGTCGATCTTTACAAACAGGAGTTAGGGATATGAGTGCAGTCGAAGAAATTGAAGACACAAAACTGGATGAATTAGTCAAGGTATACTTGACAATACGTTCAGCACGTGAGAAGATGAAAGCTGAGTGGGAAGGTGAAGATAGGGCACTTGAGGATGAGATGAAAGTCCTTGAGCAAAATTTCATGGTGACCTGCAATGAGAGTAATGCCAAAAGCATCCGCACAAACAACGGCACAGTGATTCGCAAATTGAACGAACGCTTTACCGTAGCTGATGGCGAAAGCTTCAGAAAGTTTGTGTTGGAGAACGAGGCGGTTGATCTGTTGGAAGCACGTATCCATCAGGGCAACTTCAAGGAATTCATAAAGGATCGCGCAGCCGATGGCTTGCCGCCCGGAGTGAATGTAATGAGGGAATTCACGATCACCGTGCGTAAACCCTCGAATTAATCAGTCAGTTTAGTAAACAAGGAAAATCAAATGAGTACAGATCTCGCAACAATGTTCAGTGGTGCAATGGTTCCCGTTGAGGGCTTGGATGAAGACACACTTGCCGTAGCAGGCGGTGCGCGTTCCAACAAACGCATCTCAATTAAAGGCGGCGTGTTCCGCAAATATTCTGGTGGCAAGGAAATCGGTGCAATCGAAGACCGCCACATGAACGTCATCTTTGTGAAGATGGCACACAAAGCATCCCGTATGTTCTACGAGGGTGTGTATCAAGAAGGCCAGAAGATCAGCCCGAACTGCTGGTCAACAGATTCTGAGACCCCTGACGCTGATGTCAAGGCTCCCGTAGCAAGCAAGTGCGCAGACTGCGATAAGGCCGTCAAAGGTTCTGGTCAAGGTGGTTCTGGTACAGCTTGCCGCCTGTCTTGGCGCACTGCCGTGGTGTTGCCTAATGATCCGGCTGGTGATGTGATGCAGTTGGTTCTCCCCGCTACATCTGCCTTCGGTAAAGAAGACAACGGTCGTTTCCCATTCCGTCCTTACATCCAGCACCTTGCGTCGCACAACGTAAGCGCTGGCCGGGTGATTACTAAGATGGCCTTCGATACGAAATCTCCTACGCCAAAGGTTTTGTTCAGCCCCGCTGGCAAAGTGGAAGATGACGATTTGCAAACTATCGCACGTCAGGCAAAAAGCCCTGCTGCTGAAGCCGCTGTCAAGATGAACGTCTATCAGGTGGATGTGGCTGGTGAGGTGGAAGTCGCTCAACCAGAATCTGTTCCAGAACCAACGAAGGTTGCCTCTGATAAACCCGTCGCTGATGATAAAAATATCTCAGACGTTGTTAAAAAATGGTCTAAGAAGTAAGGAGTAAGGATGTCACGGACATACAGTAAACCGTTTCTTGATGAGTTGGAGAAGGCAAACCCGAATAGAGTAGGGATTGCCCTAGCTAATGCTTGCGTGAAGGCAAACCTGCCTGCAAAGTATGTAGCATATGCGTTAGAGGTGACTCGGATGACGGTCTACAGTTGGTTCCGTGGCAGTCATGTCCGGCATAAAAATATGCTGAAGCTTGAAGCTATTACAAACCTCATTGAGAGCGATACCGCAAAGGGTATTCTTCCAGCGACAAGCAATGCACAGGCAAAAGCCTATCTTGAAGACATGGTCGGGAGGTCATTCGACAAGAACTAAACGGAGGTAACTCCGACATCATCAACCAGAGCGAGCATAGCCTCGCTCTTTTCAACTCTGGCGAGACATGTTAAAACAATTCTACGAGAAAGCATTGCCAAGTCAGGGTGTCTACTGTGTCAGTGGTTTGTCCAACGGGAGAATGGCAAACCGATTCGCGGAGACACTCGACGGCGTATTGGAAGAAATTGAAAAGCTTAATAAAAAGGGGGCAGATGTATTTGTAGCACTGGGGACGTTTGAAGGGTACAGCCGTAAGGCAGATGACTGTTTATTCGTCAGGTCGTTCTTCATTGATCTGGATGTAGGTGAAGGCAAGAAGTGCGCAACAAAAGAGGATGCCCATGCAGAGATAGAAAGCATCCTAAACCAGACAGGACTACCGGAACCCGTGCGGATTGATTCAGGCGGTGGCATACACGCTTACTGGATCATGGACACAGACATCCCCAAGGATGAATGGAAGCCAGCCGCAGAGGTATTCAAATCGCTTTGCCTACAGTATGGCGCTATTGATCCCGTAGTTACAGCAGATGCTGCACGAATCATGCGGTGTCCTGAGACATTCAATCACAAGACAGGGACTCCACGCCCTACATCAATCATCAGCAATGAGATTCCTGTATATGAATGGAAAGAGTTCAAAGCGTTTTTGTTGGGTGAAGAAGGCGAGGTTGTAGCGGTAGAGCCTAGGTCGCCTGAGATGGAGGATATTCTTGCAAGCATACCCAAAGGCTTGGATGAAGATACCAAGGCGCTGTTAAAGCTGGATAACTTCCCGAGGACGTATGAAGCTCTCATAAATAAATCAAAAGATGGTGGGGGGTGTAATCAAGTTAAGTATGCCTACGATCATGCTCATGAATTAGAAGAACCAATGTGGCACGCGATCATAGCAATCGCAAAGTTCTGTGATGACGGCGCAGATGCCATACACGGATTATCTCAACCTGACCCAAGATATTCACATGCAGAAACCGAAGAAGTTGCAGGTCGCGCGCCTGCTCCACGCACCTGTGAGTGGTTCATCAAAGACTATCCCGAACGATGCGATGGATGTCAACACAGAGGCAAGATCGTCAGTCCCATCACTCTTGCCAGAGAGTTCACCCCCGCCCCGAAAACAAATAAGGAGAAACCAGTATGGGAGGTATCGGATACCAAAGCGATTTCTGATTTCCCAGAATTTCTGATGCCCTACGTGCGGGGACAGCACGGCGGTATTTACTTTGTTCCAGCACCTAAAGTTGACAAGAAAGGCGTAAAGCACCAAGACGATCCTATCCTTATCCTTGCAAACAACCTTTACCCCGTCGTTCGTATGGTCAGCCCACACGAAGGCGAATGCTTACAGATGCGTCTTGAACTCCCCAAAGACGGAAATCGTGAGTTTTTACTTCCAATGAAGCATGTCTATGCCAAGGAAGCCTTCAAGGCCATCATGTCGAGCAATGGCGTTTTCTTCAACTCAGCACATGACCAACATCTTATGAACTACATCGTTAAATGGGGACAATTCATGCAAACAACCGACAAAGCACTTTTGATGCGTATGCAAATGGGATGGACGCAAGAGCGTACAGATCCAGATTGGGACAAGCGGAGCTTCGTCATCGGCAAGAAAGAGATCACGCACACAGGCGAGATCATTGATGCGCCCTCTTCTCCTTTTGTCAAAGGGCTTGCCAAGCACCTGACACAGCACGGCACGTTAGAGCGCTGGCGTGAGTCGATAGATTTCTTGAACAACCCAGAGTTTGAACTTCATGCGTTTGCTGCTATGAGTGGGTTTGGTTCCCCATTGATGCCCTTTACGTCAACTTCCGGCGTGGTTATGAGCCTTACTGGCAAGTCAGGCAATGCCAAGACAGGCGCAATGTACGGTGGCCTGAGCGTGTTTGGGCATCCCAAGGATCTGAGTGTGGTCAAGGCAACTGATAACGGATTGACAGGACGTTACCTCGGTCTGCACAACCTGATGTTTGGGTTAGATGAAGTGGGCGACAAGAAGGCTGAGGAGTTGGGTAGTTTGATCCACGGTATCTCTCATGGTAAAGCCAAGATCAGGATGCAGAGTTCAGTCAACGCTGAACGAGAGTATGAGATGTCTGCCTCATTGATTGCTGTGCTTACATCGAACCATGGGCTTTACGGCATATTGGAATCTAAGAAGATGAGCCTTGATGGGGAAGCAGCTCGACTGATTGAGCTGGCTATCAGGAAGCCCCGTATGCTCGAGTTGGACGGCACACTCGGGCCAAAGATCTTTGACGCATTCCGGTTTAACTACGGACACGCTGGCCCCCTATTTATGCGCCACGTCATGATGGAAGGTGACCAATACATACTCGATCAGATCAAGTACTGGGAAGATAGATTCTTGAAAGACTTTGGTAACTACAGCGAGTACCGTTTCTATCAAAACCTTGTAGCAGCAAACTTCACAGGGGCATCAATCGCCAACGAGACCAAGCTGACAGGCTACGACATTGAGCGCATCTACCCCAGAGTCATCCAAGAGATGATTAGCATCAGAGAGACCGTGGTGCGGGTCAACTTCACAGACTATCAATCCCTGCTTGGTGACTTCATCAACAAGAATATGGCGAACATCCTTGTGCTTAAAGATGGCAAGACCACAATGGAACCCCGGGGCCAGATCGTTGCGCGTATTGTCAGTGATGAGAATCTTTTGCAAGTCTCCAAGTCTGAGTTCAAGAAGTATCTGTCAGAGCGCATGATTGGGGCGCGGGAGTTTGAGGCAGACATGCGGGAACGCAAGGTGCTGTTTGATGATAAGAAGGGGCGGCTGACCACAGGTTGGAAGAGCGCTATCAGTACTGATCCGGCATACTTGTATTGGTTCAGAACAGAGATCCCAAGCGAACTGCTCAATGGTTTCTGAACCAGATTGGGTATTTCCGTTTGAAGTTATGGAGGTAGGGGACAGTTTCTTTGTCCCCACCCTTCGCTTTGCTGAGATGATCTACTCGATTGACAGCGGTGCAAAACGTGCCGGTATTAGGGTCAAGTCCTACATCGTCGTCAAAGAAGATCACATCGGAGTGCGCACGTGGCGCATCCGTTAAGGCTTGACTCCATACGCTTTAAACATTGCGATCATTTCATGTTTAATCATGTTCTCTTGCAGGATAGTCACTTTCAACATTTTATCTCGTATCTTAGGGCTTAGACTTCCATCTAAACGGATCTGATTTGCCTCAGCCCTGAGTCTATTAAGTTCAACAACCTGTTGTTTGTAGATTTCTACAATATCCCTGTGCATGGGATTTTGCATGTCGTACTTTATTCCTGCAACTGGCGCGGCGGTATCAAATGTATTTAATTTTTGTTGGATTTCTTTTATTTGTTTTTCAACTGAACTAAATTCTCGAGAGTCCACATTGGACTTTGACCCAAAGAAAGATCCAATCAAAGGTAAATCAGTTTTAGGGTTGAACTCTTTTGCACCTTTGCTTAAATTAAACATACCGTAGATTAACTCGCCAACCTTGCCAAGACCGTCAAGATAGCTGTTTGTAAAAAAGTACAGCGTGTTAGGGCTAACATCAACTCCACCCACGCCAAGTCCCGGCACGTCTGATTTAAACAATTCTTTGGCAACGGTCTTGTATATCTCAGGAATCTTGTCCCCGCCTGTGTACGCATCGCCCATGCGTCGCGCTGTTGCGCTGTTGATATCTTGCCCAATGCCGTTTTTGTTCATTAGAAATTCGGTCAGGGGTCGAATCACAGTAGGCATCAATGAGTCAACGGCAAAAGCCAAAGGTGCTTCAGATGCGGGAATCTTAGAAATAGGAAGCGGCACAAACGAGTCTGCCATGATGGACATCACAATACTACTCATGCCATCTTTAAGGGAAGTCTGCCCACGAGTCATGCCAGCAACTTGTGCACCCATCGCTGCAAATGCTCCCAAACCAAATCCCCACGGCACTTGAAAGATTACACCTCTGCCCAAGCCTAGACTCTCTGAAACACTGTCAGGAATATGAAACCGAGCGTTGCGAGTCCATTGCTGCATGTTGTCAGTCTTGACTGTGTTGCGCCCAAACTCATCGTCAGGAGCCATCATCTCTGCCATCATGTACAAAAGGTACCCCATGCCAGACAAGGCAGTAATCATGATCCGTGCATTGCGTTGCTTCTCCGCGTAGGCGGTACGGAACTTAGCCACAGCCTCAGGGTCACTTTGAATGTTGGCAGGCAAACCAGCCACCACGTCATCAATGTTACGGAACGCAGGCGCAACGGCTTCAATGGAGCGTTTGGCACTGATTGCTGAGGGGCGGATAAACATGTACAACGCACCCATGCCACGGCTGTACGTACCCTTCTGCTCAAAGTTGGTCATCTCTTTTGCATAGGTCGCCGCTTGAACTGCCGCCGCTTTTTCAGCCGCAGACATCTGACCGTTGGGGCCGGGCGTTGTTGAGAGGCCGTTCGCTATTTGTTCTTTTAGGGCACGTTCTTTCTCTTGAGCGTACACCGCTGCGCGGCTGGTAAATTCAAACATGTTGTTCCATGTATCTACCAGCAGGTTGAACTGATCTAGTTTGGTGATCGTACGTGATTTGCCAGTAGATTCAGCCAGCTTTTCCATATTGGTTTTCAAAGAGAAGCTTTGTATGTAAGTAGTCTTTGCACCGTTTTCAAGGTACTCAACCATATTCTTTACGTACGCATCCTCTTTCACCATCTTAGCAAGCAGTGCTTTGCTTTCGGGATCGCTTCGATCATGTAAGGAAGCAACTTTCCACGCCTTGGCTATACCGTTATTGGCAACAATGTTTGCCGCCATTGATGTAGCGTACTGAAGTGCGGCAGCAGGGCCACGATCTGCACCAATGTTGAATGAATTAAACAACGCGTCGCGTATAAAGTTCATCGGCGCAAAGTTGTAGTTGTACCGTGTATGCAGCGAGCCAAAGAAGCCAGTTACTCGATTGGCAGTGTCAAGCAATGTATTGGTATCTTGGTAGGTATACCGCAAAGAGTTCAGCAGCTTCTGATTGGTGATCTTGAGAATATCTAGTGAGCCATCTTTGTTGTAGTGAAAGATGTAATCCTCACCCTTGTACTTCTTCATGTCGATGTTGTTGCGTTCCAAAAACTCAAAGTGCTTGATGTCCCCCGGAATAATGCCAGCTTCCATTGCATTCTTGATCGACTGTGTATAGTGTTTACGCCCCGCACGCCCCGCCGCGCGGATAGCATCGGACAAGCTCTGCAAAATTGGGTTATCGGAGACACTGAACCGACCGTCCATAGCAGCTTGGTATTCCTGCAACTCACGTCCGTTGCGGCGGCTATCAAAATCAAAACTGTCGTCAGCTTGTTTCTTGCCACGATCTTTGCCTTTGAACGGCATGTAGTTTTTAAACCCGTACAACCCAACAAGGTTTGATACAGGTGTAGACCAATAGTTGCCTTCTCTATTCAGTTCTGTCGTAGTCTTATGCAACTCACGCATGGTCGTATAAATTGCTTGAATAGCGTTGTACTCGGCAGGGTTGTTCTGCTGCATATCAGCCAACTGCTGCTCCCGCAAGGCAACTTCAGACTGCTCAAGTCCCAACACATTGAATGCGCCGTCGTTGATATCTATGGGCATACCTTGCTTAGCTTTGCCGGGAGGCGCGGGTCTATTAAGACGTTCACGCACCTTGTCAGAAACGCGAGGGCCGTCTCCGTACGCATCAGCGTAGGTATTGGCAAGGTTGGTCAACTCAGTTCGCAAAGCTTTAAGTTGGACTTGAGTCAGTTCTGTTTTGTGGATCAAACCCGGCTTGTTGGTACGCTCGTCCCCAACAATCTGCACGCGACGTTCAGCAGGGCTGATCTGCACATTATTTTGAGTAAGCAGTTTTTGTTGACTCAAGGGCACAGTCAGTATAAATTTAACGAGCCGACGCTCAGGCTCGTGCATAGCCTCAGCAATTCTGTGCAGGCGGTTTAGCGCGGGTTTCAGGTCTTGCCCAATCAGCGCTGCATATTCTGTTACTTGGCTTTGCAGTTTGTTTTCTGTATCTTGCACACGGTTGATGTACTCGTTCTCACCAAGCGCTGCGCTGGTGACCGCCCACTCATAGAAGTTGGTGAATTTACCGTTTAAGTCCCGTGAAATCTTACCTGCAAGGTTGTATGTATCGAACAAGTATTTTGCTTCAGTGCGTCTGTCCACAAGCCATGTGGCAATCCGTCTCCAGCCTTCAGCTGTTGTAAACAACTTCTTTACAAAGTTTTTGCCATCCGGCGCGTCATTGCGATCGGGGTTGTAAGCAGAGTTGTCACCGTCAATACCATTAGCTGGCCCACTAGCTGGCAACGGTTTCATACTGATCGTACCTTTTTCAGGTACAGCCAGTATGTCTTCAAATGCAGCTTCAATTTCCAGCCGGTAATTGATGGGAGCTTCCATATCAAGCTTGCCACGCTTGAACAATTCTTTTGTGACGCCAAGCAGTTCAGCCACCTTCAGCTTAAACTCAGACCACATGGACTTCTTCTCAGGCAAAATTGTTTCTGTCTCTCCTACACCTTGCCGCAACTTAGCCAACTCCAATTGGAAAGACTTGTTGGTCATAGAGTAGCTGACAAACTCATACAAGTTTTTGTATGCCTCAGGAAACTTCTTGGCAAAAAACTGTCTACTGTCGTCCATTATGCTTTGCAGTTGTTCCGCTGCTTCAAGCTGCGCCATTGTTAACCCGACACCGTTCTTAGTTAAGAATATATTTAATACCTTAATAGTGGCGGCGTGTACAAGCTCGTGCATCAACACAGCTTCAGTCGCGCCAAATGGGGTTACAAAGATCGTGTCCGAAGCTGGGTCATAGATTGCAACGTCCTTGCCGGGCAGCTTGTCAACCATTTGAATCTGGGTGTTCAGCTTCATGCTGAAAATTGCTTGGGCAATGTTTCGGAAGAACTTATTGTTTGCAGAAGTGCGCAGGAACTGCAACACGCCTTGGATGTTGTTACCCTTTATATGGGCAAGTACAGCATCAGGCACAAGCCCCTGAGTAGAAGTTCGCTGGCTGGCTTGATTGAGCTTGTCGTACTTCTCTTTGTTCTGTTTATGTTCTTGCTCAATCTTGTTCTGCACTTCAGCAATACGCAACGCAACGTTACGTTTCTGGTCATTGGTCATCCGTCTTTCTTTTTGAAGCAGATGAACTCCAAGATTCGCAAAACCTACGTCCTGCTGTAGCCCAGCATTACTAATAATTTGTTGCAGGTATACCTGCTTGTCACCGTCATTAAGTTCGCCCCATGCAGGAAACTCCACCCCAAACAACTTGCTGCTGACGGCGCGGTTCTGCTCATAGGCGTTTACAAAGCGTTGCTGCTCTGTAGTGAGATTTAATTTATCAGCGCTTTTCTTTTTGCGATACGCATCAAGTGCCGCCGCCGCATTGTTGTGTTCTTCAATCGTGTTTTGCCTGATGTTGTCAAAGTAGACATCTTTCTCGTCAGGCCTTAAATCATTCCACGCAGGGATGAGAACACCTTCCTCACGTTTGGCATCACGGGTTAGGTCATACTCCTCACGCATCTCAGCCGTGATTTCATATCTACCTTCCTTAGACTCTTCACCTTCTTTTAGAACTTCATATCTTGGTATGGTTCTTGGTTTGCCTTCTTCGTCTACCTTAGACTCAGCCAAATTCTTCTGGTAATCTTCGTCTGCTGTCTGTTCATACTTGTCAGCCAACTCCATTGCAGCTTGGAGGTTTACCTCGCTACTTTGTTCAGTAGCTACATAACCCGGAGTTGTGTCAATGCGTTCAGGCTTGCTTGTTGTAACTAATGGAGCGGGCTGTATTGCCTTTCCTGCACCAGTGTCTGTAGCAGGTGTTCCAGTATCAACCACTCTGTCTGATTGAGTTGTAGTAGTTCCTCCGGGGGTGACGACAGCACCGGGTTTGCCAGCCACAGTAGCGCCTGCTCCACCTGCACTTGCGATAGGTTCATTAACATTTTGACCCTTTTCTTTATCTATTTCTTTCCCTGTATGCAAAAACCATAGGGCTTGTTTTACTCCGCCTATTTCTTTTTCTAATTCTTCAATTGCTGCTACTGCGTCCCTAACTTTTTGTGAACTGTTACGGCGCAACGTTGGCGCAAAGCCTAAAGCCTCGCGTTTCTTTTCAAGTTCTTCTAATTGAGCAGTTCTTTCTTGGATGAGCCGATCAACAGTTTCTTCTCTACTCTCAGTAGGAGGCGCAGTCTCATCCGGTTTGACCTCTGTCGTTGCAGGAGTAGTCTCAATCGGTTTGGTTGCCTGCCCAATAGGCACAGCGGGGCTGAGCATTGCCTCAGTTTCTGCATCAACCTTGGGCGCAGTTCCCGTAGTTTCAGTTTTAGTTTGGGTCTGCTGAATCTGCTGCTGTTCTTTAAGCGCTTCTGCTTTTTCTTTTTCAAACCTAGCGGTGTAGCCTTCACGCCCACCGATCGCTGCGCCCATACCAGCACCAGCTAAACCTTCTAAAGTGCCTTGACTGACAACACCACGAAATGTGGGTACATCAAAGCCTTCACGTTGCAACGCCAAATTTTGTGCGAGTTGTTCTTGCCCGCCCTGTGGAAACTCGGTTGCAAGCTCTTTACCTGCTGTAATTGCGCCTTGTTTAATAGCCCCGCGTTCAGCAGCTTTTTTGGTCTCTTGTTCCGCTACCGCTTTAACCGCAGCTCTGGTGGCTTCCTTGCCTGCTGTCTGTGTGGCGGCGGTAGTGGCAGCTTGTTCTGCTGTGGTTCGCCCAATAATATCTTTTGCCAACTGCCGAGCAAGGATAGGCTCTGCACCTGTTCTGGCCCCAACTGCGCCAATACCTGCGCCAAGTAGGATCTGATCTAAGTTCTTACCGTCGTATTCTTGCGCCTTAACCGCAACAGCTTCAATCTGCTCAGGCGTCATCTTGGTTTTTTCAGTCAATACCTGTTTGGTAGCGTCATATATTGCACCCTTAACAGTGCCCGCGCCCATGATTGCGCCTGTACCCAGCGTTAAACCTGCACCTACCAACGGCGCACCACCAGTAAATAAAGTAACCAAGCCAGCGGCAATAGCAGGAGCCGCAGTTCCAAGCGAATTGGAAATAAGATCAACAGGCGCAACAGACATTGCCTTAACACCCGCCGCTACTTGATCCAGAATACCTTTGTCCTCCGCCTCTTGCATGATGCGGGCAATTTCTTTGCTGTCGTTTTTGGACTGGGCACTGTACAAAGCAGCTATTTCGTTTTCTACACCACGAAGGCTTTTAGACACAGCATTGTTTGCGCCAAACGCATCAGCAATCATGCGCACACCTGTAACAACGCCAGCCCCCACCTTAAGCGGCACATCGGCAACCTGACGGAAAACGCTTTGGTCTTGTGGTGTTGCTTCAGGTGGTTTAACAGGTGCAGCAGCTTTAATAGTTAAAGGCATCCACTCGTTTTTTATCAGTCCAAACTTTTCACCTGTATCAGGATTGCTCGCTGTTTTAGAAAAAGAAACCCACTCGTTGTTAACTAACGCAAAGCGTTCTCCAGTATCAGGATTGGTGGCGGTTTGGAGTGCCATGTTTAATCCACTTTAGCGCCGGGTGGAGGGGGTGGAGCGTCGCCGCCAGTATTAGTTGGTTTTGGTTTCATGCCTGCTTTTTCCCTGACAAAATTAACTGTATCCTGCGCATCTTTACGCATACGGTCAAAATTTCTTTCTCTTATCGCTAACTGTTCTTTGGCAGCTTTTATAAGCGGTAGAGTATCTGGAGTTTCCGCCATGCCAGCCCGATTAACGAGCGTAGCATATGCCGGTTTTGACATTTCTACTTCGATTGTTTTTTCTACGTTGGCTTGTAATTGTGCAGCAGCATTTAGCCGCGCTATCATGTTAGTTTCATTTCTTCCTTCTTTGTCTTCTTTTGCAGCCGCCGCACGTATTCTTTCTCCTGCTAACTGAGTCTCATTGACAGAATTTTGAAGCTCTCTACGCATTTTCTCAATAGAGATATCGTGTTCTCTTGCCCGCGTTGACCTAACTTCTTCTACTTTGAGCGCCTTCGTTTCAGCAGCATTTTCTTTTTGGGTCTGCATCTGGTATTCAGACAGCTTTAAGAAAAGCGTTTGCATCTTTTCAGCGTCTTTTTCTTTGACTGCCGCAGCGGCGTCAATTTCGCCTATTGTCTCGAGACGAGTTGCTTCATCAAGACTGGCAATAGACTTGTTAATTTCCATGCGAACCTTCTTGGCTTCTTTTTCGCCCTCGACAATCTCAGGTATTCGCTCCCTGACTGCAATCAAACCAGCAGTCAATGTTTCGCCGGGAGTAGAACCCCAACGTGCAAAGAACGCAGCAGCTTGCAAATACCTATTGCGCCTTGCCTCATCTTCAGCATTAGCGCGTTCTTTCATCAGATTGGCGCGCGCCTCTGGGTCGCGTTGTGCTACGCCCGCTGCCTCATAAGCAGCTTGTTTTTCTCTCATAATGTCCGGTATAGAACGATCCGCCCTAGTCTGTATATCGGAAATTTGTGACTTCAATACATCAGGTATGTTGGGGTCAGCCTGCGTTGCTTCTAATGCAGTAAGCGGGGCTTTTAGAACAGGAGGAGGCGCAACTGCTGGCGCAGCTTGAGCAATGCCCAATGGCACATTGCTTACATCTTTAGTAACTTCACCTGTCATTGAACGTCGATGCAATATTTCTGAAGGGGTAAGCTCTGGTTTTTCTTTAACAACACTTTGATTGTTTTCGTCAGTTGAGCTTGCAAACGCAATGATGCCACCGCCAGCTAATCTAGGTTGTTGAGGTTGTTTCTCCAATTGACGTTCACGCAGAATGCGTTGCGCCATACGTTTGATTGATGGGCTAGATGATTCTTTAAGTTGTTTTTGTAGACTCGACTCATCCATGTTGTAGAGGTCGCTCTCAACTTCGCCGCCTACGTTGTAAGACATGATGCCGCCTTTAGCGTATTCCTTGATGACGCCACCTTTTGCTTTGAACGCGTTGTACAGAGAAGCACCTGCACCTGCCGCGCCAATGGCTTGAGTGATTGGGTTGGGAGCCGCCACGTACTGCTGTGTGGTTTGAGCTTGCATGGGCAAGCCACGGATCATGTTGGACATTGTGCCCAACTGCATGAGTGGGTACTGCTGCGCGTTAGAGTAATCTTGAATAGCCTGATTAACCTTCTGCTGCTCCAAGGCTTGTTGTTGTGCGCCAGTTGTATTCTGAAGACTGTAGATGCCTTGTTGTGCCGCAAGCTGTTGTTGACCCAAATTGGCTAATTGATTAGCCGCGCCCAAGGCAGCTTGATTTGCTTGCATACCATACCCAGCGCCAAATTGACGGGATTGTTCTTCAGCAGCTTGTGCGGCCTGCCCGTACTGTGCGCCAAGACTAGCGGCCTGTAATCCTTGTCCAGCGCCATATTGACGGGACTGCTCTGCGGCTTGTTGTGCTTGCTGAAAGGCCTGCTGATTAGCCAACTGCGACTGCATGTTTTGGCCTGCGCCAAGTTGTTGTATACCAAGCAACGCAGAAAGATTCTGTGTCCCGGTCTGAATGCCAGCCTGTTGATTGGCTTGTTGTGCCTGCAAACGAGCTTGCTGCTCAGCATTGAATTGTTGTTGGGCTTGACCATAAGCAGCTTGTTGTCCCGTGGCTTGGATGTCACCCATTTGCTGACCGAGATTTCGTTCACGTTCCGCACGCACGATGGCATCACGACTACCGCCAAAAGCACCTGCGCCTACAGCTTGAGCTTGCTGCTGTGTGCCTTGAATGCCAGATTGGCGTTGCGCCTCACGTTTTTGGATGTCCACCACGTTCTGCATGTAGGGCGACATATACGCTTCTGCGGAACCGGGCTGCGCAAAACTTTGAGTACGTACTCTTTCAGCTGGCCCCATTTGATAGTTTTGTAAGTCTGGTGCTTGCGCTTGCATCATTGAAAACTGACCGGGCTGGTATGTGCCGGGGTTTTGAAATTGATTACCAAAATTACCAGCTTGATAGTTGGCATTTTGTAAATTCTGCATTGATTGTTGAGTAGCATCAGTTGCCTGACCATACTGACCCGGTAATTGCATGTTGGCAATACCTTGTTGCGCACCGGTCTGCATCGGTTGAAAGCCAGCTATGGATTTACCGGGATCGTAGGAAGTCTGGTTACCCTGTGCATCGTATGTTCCACCATAAGATCTGTATGGTTGGAAGCCAGTTATGTTGAAAGTATCCGAGCCAGGTATTAATCTTCGTTCGGTTCCAGTTTGTACTTGTTGTGTGCCACCACCCCTGCCGCCTGTGCTTTGCGTTGAATAGACAGGAACATCTTCATACTGAGGATTTGAACTTCCCTGAAACAATTGTTTCTGGGTTGCGCCCAGCATTGTCTCAACGTAAGGTTTTGCGTACTCAGGAATATTCGTTGAATACGTAGTGTTGGTGCTTTGTTGTGAACCGCCGCCGCCACCGCCGCCCATACCCATATACCCACTCAACGGAAGGAGTTTTCTTTTTGCATCGAGTAAATTCATAATTTAATCCTCATCACTTGGTGGGTATTTTCTAGACCCATTTTCTCGTACATCTGCACCAATGAGCCTCTTGCCCAGCACTGCGCTTTGGTTGCACCGAATCTACGCATCCACTCTTTGGCTTCTTCAAAGACATGATGTCTGACAATTCCTTTGCCACCCATCAAATTGACATGCGCTATACGCTCTCTTGGGTAGTCCATAAACTCAACTGTTACTGCGCCTGTAATGCCCTCATCAGGTTCTTCCCACACCAAAAGAAATATCCGACCTGTGCGCACTGAATATTCCACCTGCTCAATGGTCAATGCTTCCGGTTCAAGATCAATTGCTTTTTGCAACAACGGTGCAGCAACAGGCCACATCTGTGGCAGTTGGCTTGGATGGACTTGATGGAGTGGCATTATGTTGGCACAAATTTGCGGGGATTAATCTGTTTACCTTGCTTAGAGTTGCCGGTGCGTTCTTTACGCACTTTGGTCATCATTGTGTGCAGAATTTTTGCCCCCGCTTCAGTTGAACCATTGCCAAGGTGAGACACCACATCAGCAGGAATTACAAACTCACCGTCAGCCAGCCGAGCAGGTTGCTTACCTGCAATCGTAGCGGGAATGTTGTCCGACATGCCGTCACCCGGGCCTCTGAGTAGCCTAGGGTTTCCACCAGCAGCATAGCCACCAAGACTGGATTGCATAATCCCACCACGCGCGGCATCGACTGATGCGCTGCTCTCTTCGGCTTTTGCACCGGGCGGAGAAAGATTGATCTGCCCTAATCTTGTAGGACGTTTCATGTTCTGTGCTTGGATATTGGATCGCTTATTGATCTTTGCCATGCGTATTTGCGCAGCGGATACTGGATCAAGAGATCGAGTGTCTGGATCAGTGTCATAAATAATACCCGGGTCGCTTTTTGTAGGCGGCATGTTCCGAGCTTGTTCGCTCAGCATAGACTCGTAGTAATCACCTGCTATTTTGCTGCCGCCTGTTGGATCAAAATCAACCTTACTACCCGACTTAAATGAAGCAATACCGCCTTCAGCATATACCTTGGGTGTGTATTGATAATCTTGTGGGTTTGCATAACGCCCTTGAAAGTTAGGCGACATCTTGTAGCGTTTCAATATGCCGTTGTACTCCTCAGGTTTTTCTTCTTCTTCGGACGGCTTAAGTAAATTCCTAGCCGTGTACGCCATAGACGCAGCAGAGAACGGGTTTTCTTTGACGTAGTTAAGTGCTTTTTCAAACCCGGCTTGCAGACCAGTAGGTTGTTGAAGTGGCATAAAACGGTTGTCATACCCTTCAAGTCCGTATGCTCCTTCTGTGTTACCAAATAAAGCTTGACGTTCTGCGGATGATCCTAGCGGGTGCTGGGTAACCTGCTCAATGCCCGCTTTGGGAGACATAGTTTGATTTGTCAACTCTTGTGTAGCATTTCGAGCAGCTTCTTGTTCTGCTACACCCCCCGGCCCTTCAGCAAATTGACCTAAGTTTTGGGCATTCTGCGCCATATCTTGACCCCGCTGCATAGCTTCAAGTTCAGCTTGGGAGAACCCAGAATTAACAGCTTGCATTTGATCTGCGGTGACCATCGCTTGGTTGATACCCGCTTCACCCATACCAAGGCCACCTGTGGTAACACCTTGGGCAACACCTTCAGCCAATGCAGGTACGGCAGCGCCAGAGCCAGCGCCTATGGCGTTTAATATTGAAGCATTTGTACCAGCCTCCGCCAATAGACCCGCAGTGCCGAACTCTGCGCCAAGGGCTGATAGACCCCCAAGGCCTTCCAGCGCACCAAGGCCAACACCCGCCTCTACTGCCCCCGCTGCAAGGGGAGCCAACTCGACTGCTGTAAACATCGTCGGCGCTGCTACGGCAAACGATTCCGCCATTATTGCTTCTGCCGCTAACGGCGCTGCTGCTGCTCCCATATTAAACCTCGCGTTTCATTAAAACAAAGCCGCGTCTGCGGTCAAATTCTTTAAACCCAAACATGGCAATTAACTTCTGCGCTTTTACATCATTTTCAAAAGGTAGAGCATACACTTCCGTGTAGCTTTTGTCTCTGAAATCTGACATAAAACCAGCAAAAATATGCTTATACCGCCTGACCTTTGAAGGAGTCCACGCCCCCTCGTTAAAGTTTAGATGCAATGAGATCTTTGTTCGGTCAAACAAGTAATCGCACAGGACTTCTCCATTATCGTCTTCGTACAGTTTTTCTCTTACTGGCGGCATCATGTTTTTATCTTTAGCACGTTTGAAGCCGTTGTGTCGTAGTAGATGTCCCCAGCGCGAAGATTGGCAAGATCGGCTTGAGTTGGTAGGCTAACTTGGGATGCGCCGGATGTAGTTGGATTGGGTTGCGCAAAAGACATGGCGGTAACCACATCTGTAGTACCCACATTCTGTGAAGCAAATATAGCTGGTGCTGCGCTGTTTAAAAAGTTGAAATACAAACGCAGTACGTTGGTTAACTGCTCCATGTACTGGGCATCATATTCAGCCGGAGCAGCCGGTAGTCGTGGCGGGGTGTTACCTTTTAATCCCATGCTTATCTCCTGCCGTCAGGACGAATGTCAATTCGCGGAATGCCCAACTGCCACTGCACCCCCAGCGTATTCGAGCTAACTTGGAACGCCATCTGACGACCACGAATCCTGACATACACCTGCTGTGTAAACTGCTGAATAGCATAGGTTCTCTGGTTCTGATAGTTCTGCGTACTGATAACAGCCGGGTCATTAGATGAGCCGTAGGCTGCGCCGGGGAAAGTGCGTGGCAATACAGTGAAGCTGGCCTGCGGCAGGTTCACGCTTGAGCCATCAAACGATAAGTCAGGTATTAACCTCCAGACAAAACCAAAGTTATGCCCGTCCCCAATGTCAAAGTCAGATGAAGTTAGTGTTGAGGAGATGGGAACTGAAGGGTTTACTGTGCCATCATCTACACCGTTCTCATGGTAAACAAGCAAAGTATTTGCACTGCCGCCAGCCACGCCATAGGTTGCCGCCATTGGGTATTCTCTAAGTGCGCTGTCCAGCCATGCTGTACGTCCTTGGTTGTTACCTACGTAGTTGTCCCAGTCACCGTAGTACCAAATATTATCAAGATGGTTGTAGATTACATATCGGTCAATTACGGTCGAGCCAGCAGAACAATACTGCCACCAGACCTCGTTGTAACCCTCGTTTGTTCCAGCCATAAACTGATATGACTGGGTAAGGTTGATGTCGTTGTAGACGTACTGACGCAAAGTGCACGGCAAAGTCTGCACTCGGCCTGAATACATATAGAACTTGTCTGTACCCATCCAGTAGGTGATGTTGTTGGCAGTTGCTATTGCATTTGGCCCAGCAATTGATATGTTGTCACCCATGATCTGAAAGCCCCAGACATACGGTGGGCCAAGGTATTGCATGGAGTAGATAGCTGAATCAGTCAGCACCAAAATCTCTTGACGGGTCTGAATGGCGGTCACAATCTGTGAGCCGTGGCTCAATCGGTAGCTACCCGCTTGGTTTGTAACAGCCGGATACCACACCGTAAAGCTTTCTTGGTTCGACCAGTAAATTAGCAGCGGGTCTTGAACTAAGCTGCTGGCTACGGAGTCGTTGCACCCAAACGCAATAACAAAGCGCGAAGCATCGGACACCATAACAAAGTTGGCTACTGTCGGGCAGTAAGCATCCGTCGTGACTGTTCCTGCTTTGGTAACTATAGAGGCGCTTGGGCCAAGTAACTGACCCCGGTTGAATGTGCTGGCTGACGCAGAGTTTGCCCAGTAGTACAAAGCACCACCACGGGGGTTGAAGATCAAATCTTCGCCAAAGTTTGACTGACTCCATAAGCGAAGCTGCACGCCAACACCTACAGTAGCAGGCGAACCCCAGCCTGTAAATGTGGTGGACTGCGTTACTATTGCGTTGTCGGCATGGGAGGCGGCTGCGCCTGAGCCTGTGCCACTTAATCCACGGGTACACCCCAAGAATTGAGTTGAATTTTTACTTGTATAAGAGATGTTCTCTGAGTCAATCAGAATGTTTCCGGCTGCTGAAAACGCAGTTGTACTATCCACCGTGATTGTGGTGACGGAATTGTTTATAGCCCCATCAAGTTGATTTGTTGCCGTACCGGGAATAATGCCGCCCCAAGTACCTGCGCCCCAACCAACGTTTTGAGAGTAAACATCTTGGCCTGTTGTAATCTGGTATGCCCCTACAACAGATGCGCCGCCAGTACCTGTATCGCTTGCGTTAGCTGCAACCGAAGAAGTTATGGTGTAAGAGTTACTTGACACATAGGTGATCTGAAACTCTGCGTTAAGTATGGTGGCTGTAATAACTCCGCCCAAGGAAACAGCGCCGCTGAAAGTCACAAAGTCGCCGGTCTGTGCGCCGTGGCCTACATCGGTTACTGTGATTGTGGTGGAGCCGTTGGTTGCAGCAAAGGTAACTTCACCTGCGGCAGTAGTTGTACGCAAAGGCGTAACGTCGTAGAACGCGCCGTTTGTGCCGTTCTGTATGTAGTACTTGAGGTTTGTACCTATAGCCAGCAAGTTATAGCCAGTCAGGTTAAGCCAATTCCACATGCCTCGGGCAACGCCCCACAGCGTGCCGGTTGTTGGCTTTAGCGTAGAGTTGTTTAAACCGGTGTCGGCTGTCCAGCCCCCAACTTTTTCTGGTTGCCCAGAACGAAAGCGGATTTTGTTGGACGCATAGTACCCACCCTCATTGGTGTAAGTGGTGCTTTCTCTGTTTACACCGGGGCGAAGGGCGAGTTTCTGTAATGGCATTTTTAACCCACGTTACGCTCAAAATGAGGGCAGTCCACAAGATTGGAAAAGTTCCCGCCCCAGCGGTTTTTGATGTTCAATGACTCCCAGTATGCGCCCAGCGGAGCAATGGTCGCCTTGTCCCAGATTATCTTCCCATCCTTGAAGAAGTTCAAGTCTATGGCGCACCGCTTCAGGTGGATAGACTTCATGGTCTTGGAACGACCCGTCTTGACATAGATAGCTTGCTGCTCTGGGGTGCGGGCAAGCTCGCCGCCAGTAATTTTAAAGCCTTGCTCTGTGGCGTAGGTAATGAGTTTGCAGGCATCCAGCAGGAATGCGGCTTGTTCGTCAGATAAACTCATTTTTTGCCTTTCATTTCAGCCAGCTTTTCAATGGTTCTGCCACCAAAGTATGCGCCCATTATCAACATTCCCCACTGCCCAAGCAAGGAAACGTAGGACTCATTGGCGTTTAAACCAAAGGCCGACATCATGGCAAACAGGAAATACCCCAGAAAAATGGCAATCAAGGACATGGGCCGGATGTTTTTTGATAGCCAAGAGTCACTGGACATGTCTGCCTCCCAGCGATCTGTGACATTGTCGGCATCACTTTGTGCAGCCTTGGCAAACATCTCCATCTCAGCCAACTCCAGCTTGGCCTTTTCAATGCCCAGTTCAAGGAGCTTTTCTTCGTGGTCGAACTGAAGTTGGCGCAGCTTGGAGACGTCTTCTGCGGTTGGGTTGTCAGGAATCTTCACGCCAAGCGTGTTCTCAACAACCTCTTTGCCTTTGGCTTGTATAGCAGACGACAGCAGACCAAGCCCGTTTTGAGCCAAGCTACCTAGTAATGATGCAAGTATTGGTAACATTATTTATTCCGTTCTTTCTGTTCAAGCTCACGCCTGAGTTTTTCTACCTTCTCCACCTGCGCTTTGACCTCATGCTTGGCTTCCAGTATGTCCAGATACAACATACCCAGCAGTGGCAGCATCAGCCCAACCAGAATCAAAGCAGCAACCCAGCCCACTACGTCTTCTCCCAGCGACTTAACAGGAGGAGCCACAACCAAAGGTAAAGGAGGAAGATAGCTGTTACTACTAGATACACCGACTTTGCTTGGAAGTTTCTTTTTGCCTCCTGCCGTTGCCATTGCTTGTACCTCTGCTGTGCTTCCTGTTTCAGCCTTGCCTGCTCCTGCTCCTGACCAATGACCTCACGCATCTCAAACACTTTGCTGTACAACGCGCCCATCTCAGGCGGGGATTGGTACACCATCGTTTCCCTGACCGTTACTATCAGTTCAGCCATCTGCTGCTGTGCCATTACTCGCTGCAATGCAGCTTCCATCAAGTTGGCATCTGGGTCATAGACGTTTCTGGACTTCTCTTCTGCCTCCCGGATGTGCGTTGCTAACTGTTCTTCAAGTCTGAACAGCTTGGTAAGCTGCCCAACAATGTCTGCCATGACTTGGGTTTCGTCAACGGCAACGTAGGCTTCTTTCTTTTTCGCCACAGGCTGGAGCGATTTTCCCTGTGGGATAGGTGCAACACTTGCACCAAACATCTCTGCCAATTTTCCCCAGAAACCCCTAACCTCTTTTGCGATTCCAACGACTTCGTTAACAGTGCTTTTGACTTCCATGAAGGTAGTCTTAGCTTGCTTATACAGCTTGCAGCCTTCCTTGATGGCAGTGACGCAAGCATTGGCGGCAAAGAGAATGCTGAGCGGATCAATTTCATCTCTCCGTTAGGCCGTGCGATTCCACATGTAAACCACAACGTAGGGTTGCACGTTTGCACCTGTTGGACTTACACCTGCCGCTGTAATTGTTGTTGTTGTGCCAACAGTGATGCCTGTGGTTGCGGTGGCTGTCTGCGGGTTCGCCCAAGATGCCCCGTCTGCGTGTCCGGGGGCTTGTGGGCTGCTACCTGCACCATCCCGTAGGTTCATTGTGTGTGAGTGAGCAGGATCGGTAACTGTCGAGGTTGATGTTGCCGTGTGAGTGTGCGTCGGCACAATCGCGTCATAACTGCCGCCCGTAGTACCCGCAAGGTATGAGGCATTGCCAGAACCCATCATCACCTGACCCGCGCCGAAGGCAACCCAAGTACCAAATCCCAATAGCGTTCCGGGGTTGGTGGAAACAGTGCTGGAATAGATAGAGCCAACCGGATAGAACAAACTACCAAGTGCGGCAAGAGTTGTGACCCCAGTACCACCATTGGCAATAGGTAAGGTTCCTGTAACGTCAGTGGTCAGTACAACTTGGGACAGCGTAGCGTTTGTGCCGTCTGAGCGAAGCACTCGGTTGTTTGTCTGCGCACCAGTCAAGGCATTGATGGCTAACTGCTGGGTTATCTGGCCTGTACCGCCTTTGGCGATTGCCAGCGTGCCGGTCAAGTTCTGCGCCTGCAAGTCAAACACGTTTGTGGCATCAGACCACACCATGATCTTGTCACCGTTGACAACAGAGATACCTGTACCAGCAGCCGTGGTGTTACCAATGACCGTAGAGTTATAGATCGTTATGGTGTAGCCGCTGTTGTTGCGAACAATGTACTGTTTGGACGCAGGCGGGATGTAAACGTTGGTTGCCGCAGATGCTCCGGTAAAGCTCAGCATGGCGTACACGGACTGATTTAATGCTGCGCTGGATGTTGGCCCGTTGACGTAAGTCAGTGCTTGGTTGGTAGAAGTGATCGGTACAACCTGATAGCCCGCAACGGCTGTGTCCAGAATGTAGGCCAGATTGCTGTCTGTGGTTGCGCCCCACGCACCGGCTTGGTCGCCAGAGCCGATCAGTTCGATCCGCAGGCTTGATGAATATGTACTGCTCATTATGTTTCTCCTTGTTCGGTTTTGGCGGTTATTGGATCAGTCGGCCAAACCACAGACTCTACCCGTGGGTCAATATCTTGGGAAGTAATATCTCTGAGAGCTTGTCTGTAAGCCGCCCACTCTGCCTTGTCTGGGGTGTTAACGTCGGGTATTTGAGTCCAATCAGTCTTGGCAATAAGTTCGTTCCTTGTGGTTCGTGTGTTTGACCACGCTGAATTTTTCCACGCAGTAATCTCTTCTTCCGTTAAGGTAACCACACGGACGATATAAACCCAATCGCCTTCTTCATAAGGCTCGCATTCTTGGAGTTTTTCAGTTAAATAACTATGCTCTTTGTGCATATTAACTGGTTTGGCGTTATTGGCGGAAAGAAATTCTGTGGTTGGGATACCATCTGGAAACGATGTATTTGGGAACAACTCCCAAGAAAATCCAACAGTGATGGGGTTTGACAAAATTGCAATTTTCATACGTTTCTTTCAAATTTATAGATCGGGGAACGCTGCGGTTGGAGGTGTAAAATTTGATGTGTACACAGCATATTTTGAAATACGGAATTCATCTAAATAACCGGTAAATGTCCTTGCGGTGGTATTATATCCGCCCATCGTTAAATAGGCTGAAGGATAGTTATAACTATCCGTAACAATCAAAGCAGAATCAGCTACGCCGTCAATATAAACTGTTAAATTGCTTGCGCCTGTGCCATATCTAACCACGGCAAAATGAATCCAAGCTGCGGTTGTTACGGTACTTGCAGTTCCAGTAGCCGCGCTTGCGGCTCCATAGAAAAGTCTTAAATTGTTACTTGTGTAATACGCCAAGGCTAAACCTGTTTGAGCGCCAAACCCCGCTGCCGTAAACGCTATTTGAAAAATTCCTTTATCTGAAGTAGCTGCATCCGCATAAAACCAACCCTCTACAGTGAAATCCCCTGAACCCAATAATATGGCCTGATTGTCGTTATTTATAAAGTTTTGAGTGGTTATATAATTGGTTATTCCGCCCGGAAAACGTATAGAGCTACCACCAAATTTTGACTGAGTTGTACTCAAGACAACACCAGTACCTTGTGGGATCAACATTTGGTTCATTGAACTGTCGTACATCCCGGCGGTTGAAAAATTAAGTAAAAGTGTAGTATTGGTCACCTGCGTTACAGGCGAAGTCGGCGGCGTAAAAGCAGCCGTATAAATTGCTGTTCCTTTTACAACTCTGTATCCCGCAGCATACCCAACAACAGTTTGATCTACTCCCAGTTGCCAAGGTACGTTTGCGGCACTAAGATTATAATTTGTTGTGGCAGTTCCTACTGATACACCATTAACATACAAAGTTGTAAGAGTAGTGCTAGTTCTAACTAAAGCTATATGAGACCATGTTCCTGCAACATGAAATGCAGTTATAAGCGAAGTAATTATACCGTTTGGTACGGCGGCGTTTTGAAACACGCTTAATCTACCACTTGTGGTAGAATCGAAAAAAAGTGCTAAACGATTACCACCTTCAAAGTTAAAAAGATCGTTCCGCGTGGTAACAGTATTAACAATATAAAACCAACCTTCAAGTGTATAGTTTGAAGTACCAAATACAAACTGCGAAACGGCGCTGCTTGCAATTAACTCAATAGTAGAACTAGCTACGGTATTTGCATAACTCCCACTAAAAGATGCTGAAGTGTAGCCAACAGCAGTTGTAGGCGCGGAAATAGTTGCGTTTGGTATTGGGATTTGTGAAACAAACCACGGGTAATAAGACGTAGAAGCAGCCGCAGCCCCTCTGTACATCGTTAAAGTATTCGCGCTTATATTTACAATATATGGCCTAACAAAAGTAAGCAGACTTGTATTTGTCCCTGTAATAGCCGCAGTGTTTGAGCCGCCGTATGGATTAGCTGATTGTGTTGAGGTCAGTACGCTGGTTGGAACTGTAAATGTACCTGTGTAAACAGCAACCGCTTTAACAATACGTAGTTGGCTAATTAACCCGTCAAAATAATTGGCTGGAGTCGCTGTTCCGGTTGTTCCCGCATCACAGCAAAGATGCACGTTGCCAACTGTATTGGTAAAACTTGTTGCGCTTGTGCCTGTAGTCGCATCTGCAACTCCGTTAATGTAAACCACTACTTGCCCAGAACCCGTACCACTTCTAACAACGGCTATGTGCGACCATACGTTTAAAGTTAGTGTTCCCGTTGTGGTTACAATGTTTGTTGCCAAAGCCGCGCCGCCCGCAAGTTGAACAGCGCCTGTTGTAGTTAATCTAAGGGCCATTCTTCCGGCAGAATTACTATCGTATATATCAACAATCCCCCTTATCGTTCCGTAAGAGTATGGGTACACCCAACACTCCATAGTAAAAGTTCCTGTACCCATTGCGAATACAGTATTAAAAGGGATTGTAAATATTGGAGTCTGCGCAGGTCTGCAATCTACTGAATAAGCACTTTTATACGGGTTAAAAGCTGATTGGCTTTGCTGTGTCCCGATTGTAGTGATAGTTAAAGGCGAGGGTGTGACTGAGTCGACATAAGAATAATTATTTTGCCCGTTTGTGCCGTCCCCATGAACAAGGGTTGTTACATAATTAAACGGTGGGTTTGTTGCAGGAGGGGTGGGGCTTGCGGCAGCCGCTTTACCAGATTTAATTGCTCCACTAAACATACTTAAATCCTTTAAGGTGTGTAATTCTGGCCAACAGTTACGCCGTACCAGTTTGTACCATCAGAGAAAAAACTTAAAATATCTTGTCTTCCCGCCGTTGCTGTAATTGTTGGCGCAGAACCGCCAGCCCACTTAACTGGGTTGGTGACAGAAGGAAACGTTACGGTACGACTGCCCGTTCCATCTTGCTTTAAAAACATAATAAATGATTTCCCACTAACTACGGCAGGAAATGTGAATACCGCATTGCCGGTCAAAGTAATAATTTGTACAGTTCCGTTTACCAAGTCTAAAGTTATAGCTGTGCTTGAGTTAGCGGAAAACGGTGTTTCTACGTAGTTTGTGACCGTTGGGTTGGTCAGCGTCTTGTTTGCAAATGTCTCAGTACCGCTCAACGTAGCCAAAGTACCTGTGGTTGGTAAAGTGACGGATGTTGCAGCTGAAACCGTCAAGGTTGTGCCAAACGCACCACTGATTGTGAGCGTACTTGCCGCATTGTTTGCCACCCCTGTACCGCCGTTTCCCGCAGGTAAGGTGCCTGATACATCCGCCGTCAAAGACACCGCACCAAACGTTGGCGCACCAGAGGCGTTTCCATGCAAAACCTGTGATGATGT
>Ga0208975_1000054_pt1 | contig 59294 bp, 78 predicted proteins | sample GreLakmeER78MSRF_FD_187700 | JGI IMG/M metagenome (GOLD analysis project Ga0208975, IMG submission 187700) | Freshwater lentic microbial communities from great Laurentian Lakes, MI, USA - Great Lakes metaG ER78MSRF (SPAdes) | ecosystem: Environmental > Aquatic > Freshwater > Lake | place: Great...
TAGATGACTCACTTGATAGGCTGAGTGATGATACAGACTCAACTTACGTAGATGACTCACTTGATAGGCTGAGTGATGATACAGACTCAACTTACGTAGATGACTCACTTGATAGGCTGAGTGATGACGGATGCGGGGTGGGCTTCCACAAAGACCCAGTTACTGACCTGTGCGTATCAGACGATGATGAAGAGGAGGAAGAGTGCCCTCTGGGTGAGGTCAGGAACCTAAACACGGGGCTGTGTGAAAAGGTAACAGACACTACGGTTATCACTAAACCCATTGTCACCACACCTGTTGTCACCAAGCCAATTGTCACCACACCTGTTGTCACCAAACCCGTTGTCCCTACACCCGTATTTAATTTTCCGTCGTCTGTAGAATCGCAAACAACTACCAAACCGGGGCCGTTGGTGGCACCGCGAGAGGGGGCTGCGTCAGAAGGTGACCCGCTGGATAATTTGCTAAAATTACTGGCAAAATATAAAGCTGGGCAGAACGAAGAAAGCGGGTATAAAGGCGTATCCGCCTCTGGCTTTGAGATGGCCGATGGGGGCTTGCTGGATAGCCAAGATGATTCCTACTCTACAGGTGATCCGTACCTCGATGAGTTGCTTGCAACATTACGATAAAGAGGTTTAACATGCCGTTCATAATAACAGGGTACGACGAGTATTACGACCCCATTGGATATTTTGAAGACGACACTTACAACGAGTACGAACCCCCACCAGACCCCTATGCGGGCGGTGCAAACCAAGACACGATAGACCAAACAATTGACGTAACTAAAAGTCCGTTTTGGAACGAAATTAAAACGCTGCCACCAGCCACTCAATCGCTTTTATCCACCCTCACTCAGACTGGGCTTAATAAATTAGTCGGCCTGTTTGCAAAGCAAGCAACAAATCCAGACGGCACGCCCAAAACAAATGCAGATGGCTCGGCCGACATGTCTGGTGTTGATTGGGCCAAAATAACCGGTTTGGGGGCCGCTGGCATTAACCTATTTGCTGACAAAACACCTATTACGGCGGGTTCTACACTCCCCATACCAAACTATGACGTAGCCCGCTCGTCAGTGCAATACAACGACACCAACAGACTTCCCGGTGAGGTGGGCAGGGACTATTTCTCTGAGACTCGCTACACACCCAGAACCGGAGTTGCAGCTACTGATACCGCCGCAAGAGCAGCAGATTTAGCAGCCGTACAAACAGAGGCTACAGGTATTGCTTCTGGTTACAGACCCACCGGGCCTGAAGTGAACCCCTACGCCAGCGGGGAAAAAGCATTTAAGACCAAATACAACCCGACACCTGCAGTGGGTACGGGGACAGGTACGGGAACGGGAACGACTACGGCTACCAACGCCTCGGGCGTAGCAGCAGCCTTGCCCATCTCCGCTAGGATGCCGGGTTCAGAAACTAATAAAACCGAAGTAAAAACTGCCGCCGAAGGCGGGCTGATGTCATTTGCCAAGGGCGGGGCTAACTACTTGCGAGGAAGGACTGATGGTATGGCTGACAAGCTCAACACCTCTATTGACAACAAACAAGCTGCCAAATTAAGTCACGGCGAATTCGTCATACCAGCGGATGTGGTGTCGCATCTAGGCAATGGCAACTCTGATGCCGGTGCAGATAAGTTGTATCAGATGATGGCAAGGATTCGCAAAGCCCGTACAGGCAACCCACAACAGGGCAAGCGCATCAATCCCGATAAGTTTATGCCCGGCGGCTTAACAACACTGAACATGGGTGGGGCGATTGGGTTTAACGGAGCAACGGCGGGCAGCGCAGTTGCAGGGACGGGTGCTACAACAAACACATCAACTGCCCCTGCGCTAGGCACATCAACGTCCTCTAGTCTGTCACCTTGGGCTGCTCCGTACGTGACTTCTTTGCTGGGTAAAACACAAGCCGAGGCAAATTCGCCCTACACAGCGTACAAAGGGCCACTGGTTGCGGGTACATCTGACTTGCAGCAGCAAGCGTTTGCCGGGGCTAAAACTGTAGCCGATGCCGGGTACGACCCGACTAAATTTACCGGCGGTACGTTCGACGCAACCCAAGCCCAGAAGTACATGAACCCCTACTTGTCAGCAGTACTCGACCCCCAGATGGCGGAACTCAAACGCCAAGCAGATATCACACGGGTAGAAAACGCTGGGCGTATGACCCAACGTGGTGCATACGGCGGTAGTCGGCAAGCTATTGGAGAAGCCGAGGATCGCCGCAACTTGCTTAACACTCAAGCTTCTACATTGGGTACGGGTTACGCAAGTGCGTACGACAAGGCAATGGGGCAGTTCAATACGGAAGCCGACCGGGATATGGGGGCACAAAAAGCCAGTGAAGAGTCCCGTCAGTTTAGTGCTAACTTTGGCCTGAAGTCCCTAGCTGATCTTGAGCGTATGGGCGCTACTCAGCGTCAGATCAAAGGGGAAGGTATTGCTGCTGACAAAGCTCAGTTTGAAGAGCAGCGCAACTATCCGAAAGAACAGCTTAAATTCCAACGGGATGTGATCACTGGTTTGCCTATATCCACGGCTGCGACTACTGCTAATACCTCACAAAGCTCAAACGCAGCGGGGGACATGAGAAACGTAAACGAACTTCTTAGAATACTAGGGATTACAACATGAACATCGTAAAACTTCAGGATGATTTGCTGTACATGCCGATCCCGTTTCTTCAGGAAAAGTCAGGCGGCAAAGACCCCGATGTTCCGGGGTGGCTAGCGGATGCAGTTCTAAAACAACGATTGGACGCACAGGAAAAGGCAGGGCTTGCTGCTGGTGCGGCGGGCAAAGGCCAGCCTAGCGTCAACGAACAGCTAAAACAAAAAGCAGGTCTGATGGCTTTGCAGGGTATGCAGCAAAAGCAAGCCCAGAGCAATATGGGGGCGCAGATGGCGGCAACGCCCCAAGCTGTCCCTCCTGATGTAGTTCAGCCCGAAGAACAAGCGCAACCCCCGGAGGAGATCATGATGGCCGCGCATGGTGGACTTGCTCACCTGCCCGTGAATTCTCGTATGTTTGACTACGGCAACGGAGGTATTGTTGCGTTTGCCGAAGGATCAAAAGAACCTGTTGACTCAGAAAATAAATCCAAGAAAAGTTTTATTGATGAGTTGCTTAGAAAAATATTTGGTTCAGATGATGCGGTTCCTAAACCACCGCCACCGCCACCACCGCCACCACCACCCCCTGCGGAACCTGCTGGCGCTGCTCGTATGCGTGAACCACCTCGCCCAATCGACCCGGCAGTGTTAGCTCAACAACGAGCGGGTGCTCCTGCAAAGGCAGCGTCTCAACCGCGCCCTGCACCACAAGCACGACCACCAGCACCAGCACAGCCTCAAGCAAGCCTGCCTCCGGCATCTAAGCCCGAACTTCCGGCTAGTTCAGAGTACGAAAAAATGCTCATGGACGAGTTTAAGACGCCCCCGACCGCAAAAACCAGAGAACAGATACTAGCTGATGAAGCGTTCTTCACGCCAGAAAGTTTAAAGTCTCCCGCAGGTATGGCCGAGCTAGCGCGACTTGATGCTATAAATAAGCAGTATGAAAGTAACAAGGGCGGTCGCGGGATGGGTGCGGTCAACGCGGGGCTTGAGGCCATGATGCGCGGTGGGAACTACGGGTCGGGGGCGTCCAACCAAAGACTTGCCTACGAAGCTGCAGACTTAGCGCAAATGGGGTCTCAAAACAAAGAGCGGGCTGCTATTGAAGCCACTCAACGGGCCGAAGATGTTGCTGCACGGGGGCGAGGGCTAGGCTCTCTGGAGAAAGAGGCAGAGAGGTTAGCTAAATCCAAAGGAGATCGCCTTACAAGTTTGACCGCCGCGCAAGGTGATTTCCAGCGGGCGGCTTCTAGTAAATATACTGCAGACATGGGACTGGCCCAACAGACACTGGCTAACATGGGCAGCAAAGAAGTGGCTGAAATACATGCACGCTCCGCCGCTGCCACAGCTAATCGCCCGAGTGAGCGAGAACGCATAATTGCTAAGTACCTTGACTTGCGTGCTAAAGACCCGAAAGCTGCCGAAATTTATATGCAAACTGTTGAGCGTGAGGCACTTAAAGGCAACGAGCCGCGACAAACCCAAGAGCAAAGTTCTGCAAAAGCGGCTCTTCCGTCGGCGCAGACCGCACTAAAAGACGCTGAAAGAACCTTTAGTTATCTTGCACGCCTGCCAGAAAAAGACTCTAGCAGAATAGCGGCCCAACAAGCATTAAACGACGCTAGAGAAAGACTTAGGGTGGTTACAGCAGCCGCTGGCATTGGTGACTCCAGCCCTGTTGCTTCTGGCATTGCTGCTCCTGCGCCTGCTGCTGCCCCTAGAATTACTCCCGCTGACTTTAGTGCTAAATGGTCCGCACTTAGGCCGGGGCAAAAGCTAGTTGGCCCTGATGGCGTCGAGTACATCAAAAAGTAAGGGCTAGTTATGGCTTGGACTCCCCCCACCGATGCAGTTGCAGCTTCGGCTGGCGTTGTACCTTGGACTCCTCCTAGTGACGCAATAACTGCGGAGCCAGAAGCAGGGGGAGCGCGGGGCTTGTCCGCGCTTGTTCCGTCCATTATGCGTGGTGGGCGGGGGCTTGCGTCTCTGGGTGGTGATGTGCTCCCAGCTATGCTTGGCAAAGCGTTTGGCGCAGAGGACTACGCTAAAAAGCAACTGGAGGAAGCTAAAACTTACGGGGAAGAGACCGAGAAACTTTACCCCGCCGCTGTTGGCTCGTACAAGAACGTCAAAGATTTTGGTACTGGGGTTACCTATGCGGTAGAGGCTGTAGGCGAGGTTATCCCGTCGCTCTTGCCAAGTCTGTTTACTGGAGGCGCTGCAGCAATAGCAGGGCGTGGTGCAGTTGCGGCAGCGAAGCTAGCTGCGGAAAAAGCTGCTGTGGCCCAAGCTGCCAAGGGTGCTACCGCAGAGACAGTAAAAGACGCTGCCATGAAGGCGGGTGTAGATGCGGCTAACAAGGTAGCCCTAAAGTACCAAGCGGTTGGTGCTGTCACTGGTTCTGCTGCCCAGAACGTCCCTGATGTTTTCCAGAACATCTACGAGAAGACCGGCAAGATGGACTTGGGTACCGCCATTGTGGCGGGCGGGTTTAATGCTGCGCTGGATGCAGTGTTGCCCGTTATGCTGCTGCGCAAAGCCAATATAGGGGGCATATCGCCGCAAGAAATTGGCGCGGCTTGGTACAAGCGCATGGGTAAGGGCGCAGCAACGGGGTTTGCAACCGAGGGTGGTACTGAGGCAGTACAAGAGGCATCTAGCGCCGCAGCCGAGAAGTTTGTAGACAACAACCTTAACTTCTTCACCGAGAAAAACTTTGAGCGGTTTGTGGATGCGGGCCTAAAAGGCGGCATCGGTGGTGGAGCTATTACAGGTGTTACAGACGTTGCAGCCGGTAAAGGGCCGGACAAGGGAGCTAAAAAACCACCACCTGCGCCAGCAGGTTTTGTACCCCCGGTAGATGCTGTACCTGTTTCACCTACTCCACCCACCGCAAAACAACAGGCTCGGCAGGATGCGGTTGCTCAGCGTGCACAGCAGCTTGAAGAGCAGAGTGGTATTACCGCTGACGATGCTGTCCGTATTGCCGAGGATGACATTGCCGCCGAGGAAGCTAAGATTGCTGGGCTAACCACGAACGCCCCAGACACAAGAGTCAAAGCCCGTGCTGTTGAGCTTATAGATAAACAGGGCGTGGAGCCCAAAGAAGCGTACGCAACAGCCGTGCAGCAAGTGCAGGGTGAGATACAAAGCGATGTTCTCGCTAAGGAACAAGGTGCCCAAGATGTTACAGGAACTAAACCCGGACCAAGTGGAAAGCGCCCTGCAGTGGTTAGCGAGCCCGCTGCGGGAGCCCCCGCCGCAAGACCTGAGGCACCTGCAGGAGTTGGAGTGGTACCTCCTACAGGGGATGCTGGAGTCTCTGATGTTGGAAAAGCGGCACAGCCCGCTGCAGTAGATCAAGGACAACAAACGGTTTCCGGGGGGTTAGAAAACCTCTCAACTATGGGTGCGGGGCTTACAGACAGTCTGTACGGCGCACTGTTTAACGCGCACTCAAACGGTTCAACTCGCGTTGCTGGCATAGACGACCCTATTTTGGTTGCAGCAAAAGAAGACGGCGTGCAGTTTAATAGCCCCGATGAAATAAAGGCATACGCAAATCAGTCGGGGATGAAAGAACGCACAACTTCTATTGCACAGAAACAGCGCGTTAAGAAAATGCTTGCCGCAGGCAAAACTCCTGCAGAATTACAAGCGCAATTTCCTGACTTAAACATCAATGCGTTGATGCAAGAAGACAGAGGGACCGCTGCTTCAGCCCCAGCCCCAGCCCCAGCCCCAGCCCCAGCCCCAGCCCCAGCCCCAGCCCCAGCCCCAGCCCCTGCTCCAGCCCCTGCTTCAGCCCCAGCCCCCAAAGTTAATATAGCTGTAGCCCAAGCCGCGACTGACCCTGCAGAGATACAAAAACACCTTGCTGACATTGAGACCGAGGGTGCTACGCTGTTGTCCAAAGATGGTCGGTTCCCTAAAAAAGGAACAACTAAGCGCACGCGTTTGGATGAAATTGGCGTACTGAAACGAGACCTGACTGCAAAACTGCAGCCAGCGGTTGCCGAAGCCGAAGCTCCGGTAGTTGAAGCCGAAGCCCCTCCCCTTGCGGAGAAAAAACAACCCGTGGTGTATGAAAAAGGGGCGTACATACCACCGGATGAAAAAGGTGGAGACCCTAAAGCAACAGCGGGGTTTAAGGTACTCGACGAAGATAACGATATTTCAGAGAACCTAGCTGGTGCTACGCTCATAACCGGTATGAATACCACGAGTAGAAATGCTGGTGATGGGTCTAGGTTGCTTAAAAGCATAACTGATTGGGCCGACAGTAACGGCATAACACTGGCACTGGTCCCCGCTGCATCCCCCGATGCTGAGCTAGGCGGGTTGTCCCAAGAACAGTTGAAAGACTGGTATGCCCGAAACGGGTTTGAGGACCGCGCAGATTACATGGTGCGGGAACCCGCTGGTAAAAAAACAACCGCTGAGGAAAGAATTGCGGCAAGAGCCAAGGCTAACGTAGAAGCTAACAAAAAAGCCAAACTTGAGGCTGACAAAAAAGCCGAAGAAAAAAAAGCCAAAGCGGATAGAAGAGCCGCCGAGGAAAAAGACGAAGAGCAAGAGCAAGCTCTTAGGGATAAGGCTGAAGCTGAAGTAGACGCTGGGCCTATTGGCGAGGCACTGAGCCGTATTGATAATGGTGACCGAGTTGAGACCAAGGCTCAGCTACGCCCCTTCATGTTTAAGCTGGAAAAAAACGGCGTACTTGACGACATCAGCGATATACAAGAAGCCCTAAGTGACCGCGAGCAGAGCGCGGATGATGCGCTTGAAATCATGCGCGACCAACTTGATACCGCCCGAGAGGCGGCGATAGATGAGCGCGTTGATGAACTTAGAGAAGAGGCGGAACAGGAAGCCGAAGCCGAAGCCCCAATAGCCGAAGCCGAAGCCCCAGTAGTTGAAACCAAAGCCCCTGCGCCCACTGAAACTAAGACCGAGCCCAAGGCCAAAGCCGAGAAGTCCGATGACTGGGCAAGTTTTATTGATGACATAGAACAGGAAGTAGACCAAGAAATTGCTGAGACTGACGCAATAATAGGCGAGCCTCTCTTTGACCAAACACAACGCCAACCGTGGAAAGCAAGGGGAGTAGCAGACTTAGGTAGAAATATCGGCGCGGAGCTTACTGCTGAACTTGCAGAGGAAAAACAAAAACGCCGTTCGAGAGTAGAGACCGAACGCCAAGCAAAAGCTAGGGAGAAGTCAGAACGGGCTACTAAGGGGGAAACTGCAGAGGCCGCAGAAACAGAACCTGATAAAGCCGCTAAAGCACGGGCTGGTGCGGTTGATGTCGTAGAGAGGTCGCTAGAAATTGTTGGTGCTCTTCAAGAAGTAGCTGGCTCTACAAATTTCCCTGCGGGCACAAGAACAAACGCAAGAAAATACTTAGCTGAAATTGCTCGGGCTAACAACGAAAACGAAGCCCCAGAAGGCAGCTTAGAACCAGCGTTCCTTTTCTTGGTAGACCTAGCTAGCAAACCCCGGTTCATGAGAACTGGTAATAACAAATCACTTCCGTCTATTGGCAAAAAGAAAGTTCAAGCCATAGTAGACCTCGTGGCTTCCCGGTGGAAGAATGCCCCTACTGTGGTGGTTGCAGACAACATCAACGATGCAGTGGTACCTGCTGAGCTACAAAAAGCCGACGCAGACGCCAAAGCTAAGGGGGCTACTGGTGTTCCCGCTGGTGTGTTCTACCAAGGCAAGGTTTACATCTTTGCCGACCAGATGAAGAGCACTGCTGAGACAGTGCGTACTCTGCTGCACGAATCCCTTGGGCATTACGGTTTGCGGGGTGTGTTTGGAGAAGACCTGAAGCCAATTCTGCAGCTTGTGGCAAAAAACTTCAAAGGGGAAATGGATGCGCTAGCCACAAAATACGGCCTTGATCTCAGTGTTGAGAAAGACGTACTGGAGGCTGCGGAAGAGATTCTGGCTAACCTAGCACAGACAAAGCCAACTATGGGTGTTGTGCAACGGGCGATTGCTGCGGTGCGTAGATTTCTCCGCAAGATTGGCGTAGACGTAAAGTTATCCAACAAAGACCTGATCGCCAACTACATCCTTCCCGCACGTGCCTTTGTTGAGAACCAGCGTATTGACCGTGCAGTGGGTGGTGCACCGGGATTTAGCCGCAAAGCCACTGACAAGTTCCTCGCGTGGTTCGGTGACAGCAAGGTGGTGGATGAGAGCGGTGAGCCGCTAGTGGTGTACCACGGCATGCCTAATGAGATGGAAGGCGGGGTATTCCGTCAGTCCAAGTACGGATCACTTGGGGAAGGTATTTACTTTACAGATGATCCCGATGCGGCGGGTAGATTTGCCACGGGGGTTCGCGGGAGTACCGCTGAAGCTAAGTTACAAGGTAGTGTAGTACCTGCGTATTTGCGTATGCAGCAGCCGTTTGACGACACCTTCTTCGTAGGCAACAAAGGGTGGCAAGAGTGGGCAGCATCAATTGTTCGTCGAGGACAGGACCCTGACTACGAGTATTGGGCAACGTACGCGAGATGGATGGTCGGCTCTGCAGGGGAAGAAGTAAAAATTCTGAATAAGCTGCACAGCAAGCTCATGGCGGGTAAAGCCACATTGAACGACTTGTTGTTTGCATTCAAAAACTCAGAGACCCCGTGGGGTAAGCAAATCTTGGAGGCAGTCAAGAAGCAGGGTGCGTTCGACGGGGTTATTCTTAAAGGTAGCAATAAGGGGTTCAACGAGTACGTTGTATTCAACCCCAACCAAATCAAATCCGCCATAGGCAACAACGGCGAGTACAGCCTGAGCAACGACGACATCCGCTTTAGCCGTACCACCGAAGAAGCGGACCTGACTCCAGAGCAATCTAAAGTGCTCAAAGACACCATACGCACCCAAGAGGAAATTGACAAGGCCGTAGCTGAGGCAAAGTTTAAGTTTGAGAAATCTGCCAAAGGGCAAAAGGCAGCTAAGGGTGTGTCGCTGCTGCAGATGGCTACAAATCCCAGCAAGGTCATCCCGGCAATGCGGGACTTGTGGAAACGTGCTACGTCACTCCAACGCAACCTGCTTGTAAAACTTCCACCAACTAGCTTCTTGGTTGACTTTGCTGGCAATGCTATACCGGAGCTTAAAAATACGTACAAGCTGCTGCAACAAATGGGAGGCATGACTGAGCAACTGTTGAACGCTGCGGGTGAACTGACTAACGAAGTACAACGAGCATTCCAAGCGGACGAAACTTTGCGGGGCAAGTTGGACGAACTAACGTCTGTAGCTACGTTAGCAAAAGTAGACCCCGGAAAAATTGATACCGCCGAGCGCAGCGATGCGCTGGACAAGGCGTGGAAAGACTTGGGGCCAGAAGGTCAGCGCGTGTACACGCGCATCCGCGACCATTTTGATTCGCTATCCAAGTATCTGTCCAAGCTGCTAGACGATCAAGTCAACTCGCTGAGCATTGGCGCGGAAGCCAAAACCAACTTGATGAAGGAGATCAGAGCTACCTTTGAAAAGGGCAGTCGGATTAGCCCGTACTTTGCGCTGGTGCGAGAGGGTGATTTCTGGCTGTCTATGGGTTCTGGTGATACGCGCACGTTCTTTATGGCTGAAACGGCGGCAGGGCGAGACAGGGTGGCCCGAGAGTTTGCTGCGGAGAAGATCAAACGCAAGGATGGGGAGTCAGAAGCGGCGTTCAACAAACGCGTTAACGACAAGCTGGATGAACTTGAGAAAGACGGCGAGTTTGAAATGGGGGATGACATTTCGTCCTTGCGTAAGAAGCCGTATTCCCAAGGCCAGAGCAAAATGCTCACCGATGTGTTTGACGCCATTGACCGCACGGACTTTGCTGACCCTGAAGCTGGCGGGCTTTTGAAAGATGCTGTTTACCAGACGTTTCTGGAGACCATGCCCGACCAGAGTTTCCGTCAGCAGTTTATCCATCGTGAGGGTGTTGCTGGCTTCCGTGTTGATGTGTTGCAAAACACAGCGCACATATCTGCGCGTATGGCTACGCAGCTTGCCCGAATCAAATACTCTCCCCTGCTCCGCAATTCGTTGTCGGCAGCAAAAGACTCTATCCGGGGTCGCCCGGCATATGACGCATTTGTAGCCGAGATGGCAGACCGAGTGGACTCTGCTCTTGCACCTAGGGAAAAATCGGTAGCCTCAACTGTGGCTGGTGGGCTCAACAAGGCGGCGTTCATCTACTACCTTAGCGGTGCATCCTCCGCGCTGCTGCAACCTCTGAGCCTCTTTCAGACTGGTATGCCGGTGTTGGCTCGTTACGGTGTTTTCAAAGCCGGTCGTGAGATGTCCCGTATGCTCAAGGTGTGGTCGCAGTTTGGTGTGTACAAAACCAACGCCGACGGGTCTAAGTCTTGGGTTGCCCCGTCGATACTAAACGCTAAAGATACAACCCCGCTAGAGCGCAAGGCGTACCGGGCAGCAGCAGAGCTAGGTCTATTCTCCTCCACACAGGCTTCCTCTGTGTTTGAGTACAAGGCTACGCCGACTGAGGAACTTAAAGGCCCCAAAGAGAAGTTTGCTAGGGGTGCTGTGGATGCCTTAGTGCTTGGGGGTCTGATGAACTCATCAGAGCGCATGTCTCGCGAGGCTATGTTCATGACCTCGTTCAGGCTCAACATGGAGCAGGGTAAAGACTTCACCCGTGCAGTTAGCCGAGCAACGTCCGACACCAACGAAGCCTTGGGCGACTACAGCGAGGCTAGTCGCCCTGCGTTCATGAAAGCCCCGCTGGGCAAGGTGCTGACTCAGTTCATGATGTACCCCCTGCACGTAACGATGTTCTTGGCTAAGAACTTCAAGGAAATGATCAAGCCTATGGATGGCCGATCCCGTGCAGAGGCCAGCTACAAGTTCTTTGGGACTTTGGGTACTACGTATATTTTGGCAGGGGCTACTGGCTTGCCTATGTTCAGTGCCGTCATGGGCATACTAGGTGCGGCGTGGGAAGAGTTGAAGGATGACGACTGGGACGAGTCCATGCGGTCGATGGGGTTTGAAGCATGGTTTACTACTGTTTGGCTACATGACCAGCTAGGCGCTACTGAGATTGGTGGTGTTTCGCTGTCAGACTTGTTGTTGCGCGGCCCCGCCAATGCGTTCACTGGGATAGACATTGCTAGCCGCACCAGCATGAACAACCTCTGGACCCGCGAGAGCAAAGAGCAAAAAACCATACGCGAGAGTGCTACAGCTATGGCGCTGGAGAAAGCTGGCCCCGCAGCCAACATGATCTTGTCTGTGGCTGATGGTGTTGACGCTGCTACGCAAGGGGACTACGCCAAGGCAGTCAAGAAATGGGCACCTGCTGGGTTTCGCAACTTTGTCAATGCACATGAGCTTTACACAGAAGGCGCAAAAGACAACAAGGGCGCACAACTGATATCCGAGGACAAGTTCACCACGGGTGTTTTAATAGCGCAGACAATAGGCTTTAGGTCTGACCTTCTTGCGGATACGCAATCTACAGCGTTCAAAGTAATCGGGGCTCAACAAAAGATATTTAACGAGCAGACCAGACTTCTTAACAACTTAGACCGGGAGTTCCGAAACGGAAATGATGTTAGGTACGGCAAGCAGCTAGACAAGATAGCTGACTTCAACGGACGTTACCCCAGCTTTGCAATCGGCACGGATCAAATAATTAACTCGCTTGAGTCACGTATGGAGCGCCGGGGCACTGCGTATATGGGCGTTGTGCCAACTGAGAAAAACTTTATGCTGTTGGATTCTCTTAGGCACGTTGGTCAGAGGGTGTCAGACGCCCCGAGCAAAAACACACAGCCATAAAAAACCCCCGGTGAAGACCGGGGGTAAGACGGGGTTACCGTCAAGGAGAGGCACTAGCAAAGAAGCTAGTGTACATCAAACCCTCCAGATGCGCAACCCCTTTATGCCATCTGCAATCACTACTTTGATGACGACATCCATCTTCAGTCGTTCAGCTACAGTCAGTACAGATTTCTTGGCTGCTCGGTGGTCAATGCAGGGCACAAAGAACGAACACCCTTTGTGAAACTTTGACCACTTAATTTGATACGAGACTGTCTCGATCTTCATTTGCCAGCAATACGTCTACTTGAAGAAACTCAGAGTTGGATGTATTAAACTTGAGCACGCGCACTGCAGGGGAGTCAACCTTCATGCCTTTAGCCATACGCTTGTTTGTGGCTTCCATGAACACCTCGTTCTTAGTCAGGTTGGCTAACAGGCTCTTGTAGTTCACCTGCCGCTCTACGCAGAAGTCCTTAAACTTCTTGGCGGAAACGTACAGGTGCTTGGTATCCGGCTCAAAGCGTACTAGCAACTCCCCTCGGGGCTCTAGGCTTGGCATAGAGACCAAGTTACTTCGGGCGTCTACTTCTCCGTTGACCACCAACGTGTTGAGGATATGCGCGTTGATAAACTCGCCGAGTGCAGATGCTGGGTTGGATATCGGGGGCTTAACATCGTGGCGCATCTCAGACAACATGCCCTTGAGCCATGCGTACACAGCGGCCATATCGTAGTCATGTAGGCCAAGGTTTCTTGCGATCAAACCACCAGCAATGTTGCACGCTGCCTGCGCTGACCAATACCGCTCTCGGCTAGTGAACTGCACTTCCTTGTCAATGCGGGCCTGAACCTTTTTGACTAGCTCCTTGGCCTCCTCCAAGTTATTCACCAGCCAGCTAATGTAAATCTCCCCTGCATGGCCGTAGTTCTCATTGAGTTGATGGTCGAACATCTCCTTGCCCCGAGCCACGCCAATAACATCGTTAGGCTCAATTTTGTACTCCATCAAGCGCACGGACTCGCCATCGGGGGTGTTCTTGAGTGTGGACAGCTTCTCGTGGAAGCTAGCATTGGACGATGCCAAAGTCATGTTCTTCCATGAGGTATTGTTCAGACGCAGTGCATTAGCCGAGCCGGTCATGCGGTTCTTGCCTCGACCATGACTGATGCCATACGCCATATCCGAGAAGTCTCTTGAAGACATGTTGGTGATCTCGTCAACTGTGTTGGGCAAGTTGTTCATAACCCCAAGCTGCTGCATCTTTGCGTTGAACGTATCCTTCTCGATTGCCATCAACTCCTTGGGTTGGCCGTACACACTGTTGCACATACGCAAGATGGTGGACTTGCCCGAACCGGCAAACTCGTAGATCACGTTGAGGATTGCCCCGTCCAAACCAGTGAACGGCATGAGAGGTGAGCCAAATGCCGTGAGTGCTGCAAATGCGTGCGGCTCCATACCGGGCCGAGCGTATAGGTTAAACACTTCTTTCCACTTGTCAAAGGTGCCCTTGGGGTGAATCTTGTCGGCAAAAAATTCTGTGGCTGTTGTCGGCGGGCTGTAGAACACCCCGTCCTTAGTGATCTCTCTGTCCCCCATGATGAACTTGCTGTCATCCTCTACCCATCCAAATTGTGTTCTCATAATGTCTGCTTTCGTTGAATACTGTAAGTTCTTAATGAACGTAATCACATACACGGCCAAGTGTTCGTACTGTTTGTGGTGTGCCATTACCCCCTGTTGGGCTAGCGCCTTACGCAACTCATCCTTCGATGAGATAGCTGCAGTGGGTATCGCAAACTCTCTAATGCTATCGTGCGGCAAGTGCAGGCGAAACAAAATGACTTCTCCTGCCTCGGGGTCTTTCATGCGCTTCACCACATACAAGTCGTGCTCATAGACCATCTCCGGGTCTGCTTCATCTTCTATCGGCTTCCTGTAAACACCACCGTTCTTGCCCCGAAAAAATGGGAATGGGTACTCAGGTATGGTTACAGTCTTCGCTCCTTTCTCGGTATCTACGGTTACTTCGTTGTCGGCGTCATTAGCCTCCTCTATCTCGACACCAAGCACGATGGGGGACTTGATCTTCCCCTTGTGCTGACAGTCGGTGCACCCTGATGGGTTTAACTTTTCAAACGTGGTGCAGCGGTGTGGACCCCCGTGCTTCACGATCTGCTCTACCTTGCGCTCTACCTCGTCAGGGTCGTAGCCCGGATGGTTACTCGATAGCTTGTGTGCTGCCTTGTCCTTGTCAATACAAAACGCAGCAATGGATAACGCCGACCTCCACAACGGCTCGTCTATATCTGCTTGGTTCTCAAAGCAATGGAGCAACTGTGCACAGCCGACTCCGTTTGCTGACTTCAGCATGATGGTCTTAAACCGCTTGATCTTGTTGCCCAGCAATGCTTCCATCATTGGGCTCATGGCACGGGGGATAAAGTCAGGCTTCTCTTCCTTGGGTTCTGCTGCTCCTAATAGTTCTTTTAGTTTTGCATAAGGTATGCGAGCACTGCGCTCGTTAAGCACAGTGACAGGTTGGGGGTCGGACTGTTTGAAGTTAAAAGTACCGGGTATGCGGAGGATGCGCGATGCCTCAAACACCGACGAGTCCACTATGAAGCCTTGCTCTGTGCAAAGCTCTCGGAGTCGTTCGGCGAGTGGCTCCCACTCTGCGCGGGAGACTGTCTCAGCAAGCAGCCAGTAGGCATGAATCCCGTAGCCAGAACTCACCAAGATGGGTCGAGGTAGGCTAACAGCTACACAAAACTTCTGGAACTCGCTAAGCCCTGTTGCTTGGTCGATGTAGCCCTTGATAACGCCCTTCTCATCTGGTGCTGCCTTCGTGGGGCCGCAGTCAATGTCCATCCATAGCGCACGAAAGTACGTAGCGTTGGCGTGCGTGCGATTGTTCAGGGGGCCGTACTTGGCGCAACCAAAATACGTATCTACACCGTTGGCTACAAACCGCTCGGCTATCGCGTTAAGCTCTTCCCTAGTATCTACAAACTTCTGATCTGGGTACCGTCCAATCCCCATCACGCAGTACCGCCCTTCTGTAGGCAGTACAGCGTCAAGTAGGTCAAAGTCAGGCATGGTGTTTGCGGTTTTTGAGTGCGTGCAGGTACTTGCCAATTTTGTCAGAGTGACTAGCGCTGGGAGTCACTGACCCCCAGAACCAGTTGTAGACGGTGGCCCGACTTACGCCAAGCCTATCCGCTACGTCTTTGACAGATATACCAAGTGCAATGCAACGACTGCCCAGATACACGCCAATCGAGCCATCGTCTGCATTGGTGTTTGCGTCAACTAGCCGCTGGCTGTATCCGTAGCTCATAGCTTACTCCTCGTCGCTCCATGCGGCGAGCACAGAACCCAAGTCACGCTTGGCCGTAGGCGCGGGGGGCTCAACCTTTTTGCTTTCGCGTTTGGTGGGCTCGGCGACCTCTTCGGTTTCAGCAACGCGCTCCCGACCTTTGCTAACAGCGTGCGCCAGTTCAGCGTTTACTTTGGGGCTAGTGCCGGTCACTTTGTCTCGCACCATATTTGGTGCCCCCAACTTAGCAAACCCGTCTGTCCGCGCTTGAAACGAAGTCATGGTAATCATCTTATGCACCTCGGGGGTGTCGCCAACCTTGGTAATCACATCGTATTGGTGGCGCTTGATGTGCTCCACAGCAGAAAACAGGATTGACTGGTTGTCGTTGTTTTCGTTGAAGCTCAGCTTGGTGATGTACCAGTCAAGGCTCTTGCCGTTGTTGCCCAGATACTTGACATAGCCCTCAAACATATGGGCAGTGGGGGTTGGGCTGTCACCAAACAAAGACTTGGATGCCAAGTTCATCTGATAGACCGAGCCCTCAAGCGCGGTGTCAAAGTCGTCTTCAAGCAGCACGGCGATGCGGCGGGTGTAGCGGCAAGCCTTAGAGTTACCTTGGCCTGAGCCCTTGATGTTCTGAGGGCAGGAGTCGCAGCGGTCAGCTTGTCTATTCTCAGACCCAACGTCGGGGACGTTGCCATCGTTGGAGAAGCAATCGGGGGATACCGGCTTAGCATCAGGAGTCCACTGCGATGCGTAAAAGACGCGCCCAACTTTGGGGGACGAGTTGACAATGATGACGTTCAGGTCACCTTTGATTTTGCCCATCTCCTTGCCGCCAACTTCCTTGCGGAAGATGCCGTTCTTGGGCACGATGCGCTTGATGCCCGTGTTGCCCATAAGGGACTTGGTAAGCTCGCTGACCCCGCTAGATTGCAGGAAGTCGGGGAGGTCTTGGTCGATAACTGTAATGTTGCTCATTTGGTTTCTTTCGTTAGTTTCATTTTGCTTTACGGACTACCACGGTGTACTCACTCTCGACATTCAGACCCATAGGCAGAAGGTCAGGATTCTCAACAAGAAATTCCTTCATGTTTGTCTGATGAAGTCGTTTCTCTAACAGGCCAAATGCACCTTGCTCTCTAATAAAGGTGTACATCGAATCCCAATCGTTCGTCCAATACCGTGACTTAATTGAGCGAATGATTGTGCCGTATGGGGTCTTGATGCTACTTGCGTTCAACTCTTTACATGCGTCAAGCATATTGGTTTCCAGCAGGTCCATCTGCTCTTGCAGAACAGAGTCATTCGTAGCGAACTCCGTTTTTAGCACAGCCCGAGCGTCACGAATCTTGAGGTAGACGTTAGCTAGCGCGGCCAAGTTTGGGGGGCTCTTATCCTCTGAAATTTCTTCAGTCATCTAATACTCCTAATGGTTGGTGGGAATGTAGGCTACCTGCCTACGGAACTGACTATAACACAAGATTGTACATTGTCAAACGATTTATAAAGAAATTTCTTGATGGTACAGATCAATGATTTTTTGGTGGTTGCCTATGTTGTTGCGCAGGAGAGAGTAGACCTTGGCTTCTACCGGGCTCCCTGATATGTGCACGATGGTCATGTTGTTCTTCTGGCCGGGGCGGTCAATGCGTGCGTTGGCTTGAAGGTATGTCTCTACGCTGGTGCAGGGAGCGTACCAGATGATAGTGTCGGCGGCGGTTAGGGTTAACCCGTGCGCTGCGGCTTGTGGCTGGATGATGAGCACCTTGATGGTCGGCTGCTCTTGGAAGCTCTTAACGATGTCACTACGTTGGTTGAGGCTGACAGCACCGTTGATGACCGCGCACGTGATGTGTTGCTTTTCAAGGTGCTTCTTTAACAGGTCGATGGTATGTGTAAACGGAACGAACACAAGCACCTTGTGGCTCGACTCGTCGATGATCTCCTGCACCACGTTCAGCCGGTTGCTAACATCAAACTCAATCACCTCGCGGTTGTCTGTGTACACCGACCCACATGAAATCTGCAGCAGCTTGCTCACCTGCACGGCGGCGTTGACTGCGGTAATCTCCTCCCCTGCGGCCTCGATGAGCATCTGCTTTTTTAGGATGCCATAAAACTTTTGTTGCTGCGGGGTAAGTGGTGCGTCACGGTCTACGAAAGTAATTGGTGGCAGATCAAGGCACTGGGCTTTCTCAAACCGAATTGCTGGCTGAAGTATCTTGTGCACAGTAGCCTGTGCGCTAGGTTTAGGCACCCACCGGTACAGGCTCACCTTGTTCATCACCGTATCCTTGAACTGCCCAAAGAACGGCGACACTGAAGTGGGGTTGACGAGCTTTGCCAGCCCGTAAGCATCGGCGGGAGATTGTGCTGCTGGCGTACCAGTAAGCATCCACAAGCCCTTGATTACTTTGTTGAGGTCTCGCAGTGCCTTCCACCTGTCTGTCTGCGCGTTCTTGTACGCTGACGCCTCATCGACTACGATCAAGTCGAACCCACCAGCAAGTAGTTCCTCCTTGACAACCGCGACCCCATCGTAATTTATTACAACGAACTCGGCACCGCTTTTGACGATCTCCTTTCGCTTGGCTGCGCTACCGTAAGCAATAGCAACAGTTCGGTGAATTGCGAACTTGAACAAGTCAGCCTGCCAAGCGGCCTTCATGATGGACAAAGGGCATACCACTAACACACGCTTCACCGCCCTGATGCTCATCAAGTAATCGACTGCCCAGATCACTGATGCAGTCTTGCCGGTGCCTTGCTCGTTGAAGCAGAACGCCTTGCGGTTGGAAATCAAAAATTCTGATGTGACCTTTTGATGGTCGAATGGCTCAAACCCATGTGGTCGGGGCCACTCATATTCTGATAAATTCATTTTTTCTTTGGTTTGTTGACCTTGACTGTGTGGTCGGAGTTGCGGGTAAAAGAACGGTTGGCACTCGGCGACTTGAGCTTCAAGTTGCTCGGCGCATTGGTGCCGCCTTTGCTCAGGGGGGTTGAGTGGTCAATGTCTTTGCCGGTACGGTCGATACCCTTAGCATCCATCTCGTCACGGGCTTTCTGTCGCACCGCACGGGTAGGGGCTTCGCCTCGCTCAACTTGCTGGGTGTACTCTTTTTTGTACGGGCGGGGTTTGTTTACGTAAGGCATGATTAGTCCTTTGTGATTGCTGATATCGCGTCATTTTCCCATAGAGGTTTACGGCCTTCTTGATCAACCAACCTCAACATCCTGCCAACTGATATGGCAACCTCTAGCATCATTTCAGTTTTGTACTTGTCCAATTCCTCGTGGATGATCTTACCCACCATGTTTACAACTATACGCTCAACAACTTCTTTCACTCGGCGCTTCAGTTCGCCCTCAAGGATGAGAGCGGTATCAGTTTCTTGGTTGGTCATCTGATTCATGTTTAGCTCCTGTTGTATTCGCAGTCTTTCACCGCGCAGAACTTGCACAGTGGCCCACTAACAGGGTTCCACACCCCGCTCCTTATTGCTGCTTCGATACGCGCAACGTCTACTGCGGACTTGTCCATGTATGTGTCCTTCAACTCAACTAGCTGCTCGGCCTTGACGAACTCTTTGGACACTACAAAAATCAAAGCGGACTTGACTCGCTTGATCTCTGGGAACTTGGCAAACAGGCCACAGGCTACAAGGTCTAGTTGCTTTTTGTCCGCGTATCTTGCGTTCTTGCTTGTCTTGTAGTCCACGGAGTGAGCTACCCCTATCGCCCGATTGATGACCACCAGATCAGCTATCCCATGCCACCACACATCAGGTGCACTGAAGTCACACGCCTTCAAGTCTTTGGTCAGGCCCAGCTTCACCTCGACTAGCTTCTCGCCGGGGATTGCTTTAAGGATATCCAGCACCTCTTGCATGTACTCAAACTGCGGCGGTACCGGTGTGCCCTTGCTGATGTAGTCCTCGGCCACAGTGTGTGCAGCCTTACCGTACAGCGTAGCCGTTGTATCTGGATCACGTACAGCGTCCGGGGCAACCTTAGCGTGGTAGTACTTGCGTGGGCACTGCTGAAAGGTCTTCAGCGAACTAAATGACCAGACGATTGGTTTAGGGTTCATTGGATTCTTGCTCCCAAATTTCACCAGACATGCGCTTGATGTTAAACAGGTGTTTGTGCTGTGGATATGTTTTACGCCAGAATCGAGCGTAGAAAGCAATAAGGTCGTTGCTGATCTTAAAGTCTTTGCCAGTGGTAACTATATAGACTTCCCAACGTATGCGGTTGATGATTAACCAATGGCTAATTTTTTTCCTGCCGTGGTGTACGGCTTCAAATGAATACTTCTCAAAGTATTTCCACACCATTGGATTTTCTGTATTCCACCTGTCAAATTCAATTTGCCGTACATGAAATGGTCTTTTAGCAGTCGCCATAGCTATCTCCATATCCAGATTCGCAGTTGAGGGGTAGTTCCAGCGCCCATTTGGGTCTGAGTCGCATACACAACTCAACGTACTCCTTGGCTGTTTCAGCCTCGGCTTTAGGGGCTACGACAGCAATCGCATCGTGCACGGTCATGACCACCCGATACTTCTTCGCCACCATGAGCATCTGCTCACCTATGACGATGCGGGCTAGCGCCTGACACACGTTCTCTATCACCTTACCACCGTATATGCGGTTGGGAATAACTGTTTTGCCCTTCTTGGTGTCGTACACAACTTCGACCTTGCCTGTCTTCTCGTCCTCGCGTAGGCGCAAGTTTGGGTAGCGCAGGTATAGCCCATTGGGTAGCTTGATGCCGTTGGCCCCGTCCACCTCCAGCACCTTATCGCGGCCAAAACTCGTCTGCTGGTTCTGTAGTATTGCTTTAAGTACGTCAGCAGCAGAAGCCCACAGCCTAACAATGTTAGGGTAGGTAGCCCGGTAGGTATCAATGATGCGCTTGGCCTCGTCTAGCTCAACGTCAACGCCAAAGTTTTTCAGTTGCAGCTTGAACTTTGCTGCGCCCATGCCATAGCCTGCACCGAGAATTGTGGTCTTACCCACAAAGCGTTCACGCTCGTCAGCCTTGGTAATCTGGCGTCCGTAGATGGCTGACGCCATGATGCAGTACACATCCTCGCCCTTATCGAATGCTTCAACCAAGTCATTCTGCCCAGCTAGCCATGCCAGCGTACGGGCTTCAATCTGCGAGGAGTCTGAGTCCAACACAACGTACCCATCGGGGGCAATGATGGAATACTTCAGCGGGGATTTGCGTGGCAGGTTCTGTAGGTTGAGCTTGTCGTCACCGCCCCATCGGCCTGTGTGTGCAGCGTAGTAGCGGAGGGGAACTGGCATAGAACCGCGTTTGGCGATCCCAATAAACCTCTCAGTCCGTGTCTCCTCGATGGTTGACTTGACCCCAAGCCGCGCAGCGACGATGGCCTGCACGGTCACGTTGTCATGCTCAAGTAACGCCTTGAACTCCTCATCGGTCTTAGCAAATGCGTAGGTCTGTTTGCCGTTAGTTGGGCTAATCTTCATGGGCGCAACCACACCCAAGCCTTCAAGCACCTTCGCAAGCTGCTGGTTACTCATCAACTGATCCTTGTCGATCAGCATCTTGCTCAGCAACTCCTGCTTCTTGCGCCTAACCTCACCCAAGTGCACGGTCAGAATCCCCTCGTCCAACTGCAGCACGGGCTCAGAGAACATGCGTATGGTCAGGTCAATCAATCGCAACTCGCTCGGCGGGAAACCCTCGGCCATTTTTTGGAACAGCGCGTAGGTTATGGCCGTGTCGTTGCAACAGTACTTGCCGTACTCTGCTAGCTGCTCCTTAGGAAAGTCCTTACGGCGTAACCCTTTTGCCATGACTACCTCAGTGCCCTTAGTGCCGACCTTGTAGTGCTTTGCAAGTACAGCCAAGCTACCACCGACCTCAGTGCCGTGCAGTGCCCTTCCCATTGACAACGTGTCCAACCAGCCCTTCGGCTTGATGCCGAATATCCACGTAAGGATAGACGCATCGAACGCAGCATTGTGAGCTAGGGCTAGGCTATTCTCCCAATCGAACTTGCGCAGGAATACAGCGGTCTGTATCATGTCCCCGGTAAACCACTCGGGCTCACCGTCATCTACCTGCACCGACACACCAATGACCTCAAACTCAAAGGAGCGCACGTACTCCTCATTGGTCATCTTGGTGAGGCTGAACTCTTGTGAATAGTAGGTCTCAAAGTCTAGGGTAAGGATGTTCATGTTTTCATCATTTGTATTAGTTGTTCTAGGTAGGCAAGCGTGTCTTCGTTGACTACCGTTGCTGTGCCCCCGGCATCCTTGATCTGCTGGATGTTCTTATCCTGCAGTGCAGTCGTCGTGCCTTTGCCTGCCTTGGCTTCGATACCGAGGAAGTGGCCGTTGACGCAGCAGAGGAAGTCGGGGACGCCTGAGTTACCGTAGCCGGTGCCTATTGGCATAGCGTAGTAAACATTGTGGGCCTTGAGGATGCCCTTGATCTTTGCCTTGACCTTGGTCTCGGGGGTTGTTGCCATCTAACACTCCAGTCGTTTATGGAGCCTAATGTACCACAACATTTGACTTTGTACAAGTACAGACGTAAAAAAACCCGTCGAAACGGGTTGGTGTTTACCCTAACAATGTTAGGCTGCTGTGTTCTTTTCGATGCGCTGTATCTCTCGGGCCAGATACCACTGCGCCTTCTGCAAGTCCTGCAACTGATTGCCTTTGTGGTCGGCACGGGTGATGTACTTGACCACGTTGCCAATGTTGTACGTCAGTTGCTTAGCCTCAATGAAGTCAATGGTCTCGATGCCCCCCACCTTGTAGTGGTCGGGGTGGTTTACTGGATCGCTCATTTGTCTTTACCTTTCTCTTTTTTGACGAACGCAACAAGGGCTTCACGTATCTTCGCTTGCTTTGTGTACGGGTACTGCGTAGCAAAGTAGTCCAGCACATCCTTAGGAATACGTAAGCTGACACTGGCTAGCGTAGGCTTCTTGTTGGGGCCACGCCCCATGCGCTTTTTAGGTAGCTTTAAAAACTCAATTCCGGTTGTCATAGTAGTGCCTCTGGTTGTTGTCTAATCTGTCACATTAACGCTTCTGGTTGTTGTTTAAGTTTTTCCTTTTGCGCTGCCCGGTACATCTGCTCCAGCAGCTTCGGGTCTACCCGCTTGAACGGGTCGTAGAAGTTGATCGGCTTTTTCTTCCGTTTTGAAGGTGTGGTCGTTGAAGCATTTCCGTTTTCTGATAACACTGTTGGTTTCCTTTCGTAGTCGCGAGTCTTGTACATCAGTCTGTGCGTTGCATATAGGGCATCTCAAGCGTTCTTCTCCTTGAGTTTAGCTTCAACTGTTCTGGCAAACTCAATCCACTTACTGCCATAGACATTGTTTACATCAAACAAATCCAAAACCTCTTCTGGTGTCAGCCCTACCCACGGACGCTGTGCTTTGTTTACCATGCCATACGCAGCAAGCATACTAATTATGAGGATTGGTCGGCCCTCGGTGTCCTCGTAAATGGTTTCGTATATGCACTTGGCTGGCACAAACTTTAGAAACTCTTCATAGGTCATGTGTTGCGCTCCTTCCAAAAACTGTACCAAAATAATTCTTTCATCCACAGAGGAATCTGCGTGTAAAACGCATTGAACCTGTCGCCGTACTTGCGGTGGTGTTTTACATAGGCGTCTTCCAATGTGCTTATCGGCGGTGGTGGAATGTAGGTCTTGTAAAACTCTAAGTAGTCAATGGGTCGAGTCATGTGTTGCGCTCCTTCAGGACGGTTGAAACCTCTTTGTAAAAGCCGGTGCTGTCAAATGTTTTAGCAACCAAATTGGTGTCCGTCACTTTGTCGTAACCTGCATTGACCAACTTGCTGTGCTTCTTTATGTAAAACTGTACTTCCTCATCTGTCAGACCCTGCCACGAGCGCTGTGCTGCGGGTGGGCTTCTGTGCATTGACGGTTCTCCGTCTTCATCAAAATACACTTCCCGCAAACTCCATGCGCTAATCACCGGCTCCTGCTCTGGCCTAGGTGGATAGTTGTTGTTACTGCAAGCCACGCATTCGTAGAGTACATCGGCTTTACATTTGGGGCAGGTAGGCTCCTGCTCTGGCTGTGCTGCAAAGTGGTCAGCCAACTCCCGCGCTTTGTGCTTATTGATGCCTTCGCGGACTAAACTCACCACAACCATGTCACGCCACTGGGTTGGCTCTTGCTGTGCAGCGGGTGGGGCGACATAGCCAAACAATTCCGCAAACTCGCTCAGCAGATATGTTCCACGCGACCCGTCGTCAAAGGTAATGTCTGGCGACCCACCAGCAGTCAGCGACACAACTTTCCCAAGACTTTCGTCCTCCAGACAAATCACTTTGTCGCCTACCTTTGGCATACGCATCTGCTCCTGCTCTGGCTGTGCCAAGGCTTCGCGCAGGGCGGTGATGGCCGACTCCACCTCGTCCTCAAAGTCTGCCAATATAAAGCCCCGCATATTGAGACGCTCAATGCACTCCAGCGCCTGCTGCATTACTGCTCTGTTGGTCATGTATTGCGCTCCTTCAATGCCTGCTCAATGGCTCGGGCAAACTCCATCAGTGGGCCATCGTATTCAGCAGGGATGCTGCTCGGCATCATGTTGAGAATGCTGGTTGCGGTCAGCGGCTTGCACTGCTCTGGCTGCTCCAGTGCTGCTTTCAGGGCGGTGATTGCGTTCCGCTTGTAAAGCGAGTATTGAGCATCCGAATAAATTGTCAACGCCTCCAACGCCTCCAGCGCCTGCTGCATTACTTCTCTGTCAGTCATCACGCATCCCTCCATTTCCAGCCAAGCAACTGCTCTGTAAACCAAATATGCAAACGGCGGGGCTTGTGGTTCATATAAAACCTTACGCCGTTTGATCCCTGTGGATGCAGCATCCAATAGCCAACAGGCTTTGGCGGTTCGATAAATGTGTATGTGCCTTGCGCGGCTTCGTTCATAGTGTCCCCCTTGCTCTAATAGCGTCAGCGTATTGCTCATCGCCGTACTCACCTTGTGCCTCGCAGATTACCGCGCAAGCCTCACGTTCGCGCTCTGCAACAAGGGCGGCAAAGGCTTCAAGGTAATAGATAAACTTCTCCCTGTCTTTATTCATGCCGTAATACGACAGACCGGAGGCGTCTGCCATGAGGATGATGTCATCTTTGTTCATTCAGTATTTCCCGTTCCAACACTACTACCGCAGCATCAATTTCTTGAAATAAATAGTCGGGCAGTGTTGCCCTGTGAATGGACATTGCACTCTCTATCGCTGAGATCAGCTTAAGTAAATTCAGCAGTTCCTGTTTAGTCATTTCTTCCCCTCAATTAAGTCGATCAGATCAACATACACAATCTCCATGCCGTATGCAATGTCTTGGTCTTTATCGCTACCTTGATAGCGCCTAACGATTCGGTCGTTGAGTTCGTTTAGGAACTCTCTCAGTTGTGGTAGGGCAAACTCACTGACGTAGCCCTGTGTGTCGTCGTCCTCGTCCCTCGCTGCTCGGCGCAAAGCCTCGCGTTCGATCCTTCGGAATTCGTCTTCTTCGGAGTTCATTCTTGCCTCGCTTTCAGCATTGCGTCTGCCATTTGATAGGCGTCACGGGCACACCCAGCCTCCATGCTCAATGGGTGCAAGTAGGAATAGGCCAACATGCCCTGCATCGCCTTCGCCGCAAAGTAATCGCGCAGGGTCATGCCTTGATTGGGGTCGCCCCAATGCTCCAAGGGCTTTGTTGTTGGAAACGCTGGGCCTCCTGTGTTTGTTGTCATAGCATGGCCCAGATAAACCCGGCCACCGCGCCCAGAAAGACAGTCGTCATCAAAAACAAAACGATGATAGTCACCCAGTACATAAACTCATCTATCCCACCATAGTCACCATCGTCATACATGGTATGTCTCCCTTGATAGTTTCACTCTGTCATATGCACGTATCAGGTTGCGCTTGCGCTCGGGGTCACTGATGGGTAACTGTGTCTTTGCAAACAAGTTTGCATTGGCCTCGGCCTCCTCAAACGATTGAGCCAGCCAGATCGACTCGGGCTTTCTTGCTCGTGACTCAATCGCTTGCTGCACCAGCAGATTGCTGACCAGCAGTACCATCTCCTTGGTGTCACTCATTGCTCACTCCTTGGTGTGTAGCGAGGTGCTTGGTCAGTCTGGCTATTCTGGTGTCGTTGTAGCGCACCACACTCACAGCGTAGTCCACCGCTGTCTCTGCTTCCAGCTTGGCTAACTGAGCGTTAGCCAGTTCAGCGGCGATGACCTCCAGTGGTGTAGGTCTACGAAAATAGTTCTTGATAAGTGCGATCACTCGTTTTCTCCTTCGGTTTTAGTGATTTTGTCTAGCTTGATTACAAAAATCTCATTGCTCGCCCTGCACCCAATGTCGGTAACGAACTGTTTTGGGTTCACCAACTTGAGTAGCCCCAGCTTGCTTCGTATGAAAGCCGGGAGCGTATTGTCGTCATAAAGTTGCACATTGTCACCCGTTTTGACTAGGTACTTACCCGCATCTACGATGACTAGGGCGCTTCTGTCCGTCCCTATGGCTGTTCTAATGTCTTCGATAGTAGACAGTTCTACCCCCTTAGTTTCCGCCATGTGCATGTTGCGTACGACATCCGGTATGTTGTTTTGCTTTACGTAATCTAGGAACAACTCTTGCCCTGCTGGGGACATTGCAAAGGCTATAACTGCGTCCCTGTGTTTGAGCTTTAGCGTTTCAACCTCTCGATTTTTAGCGCGATGTTCTGTGTTCCCAATTTGGGTTGCTAGTTCATACGCTTTAGCCACAATTTCTGAACTAGACTTGGGCTTGAACATTGACTTAACTTTTGCTATGGCTTTGGTAGGGTTAATAGTTTTGTACCCCTCTGAGGACCGTTTCATGCCCTCTACTATTCGTTCGTTGGATATAATAATTCCGTTCCCAAATCTGTGGCCTATATAAGCCCCAACGATTGTGCCCAGCAATTCATAGTTGTAGTGCACTGAGAAGTGGGTTGCTATGTACTGGCCTATATTCATGCGGTACTTTGTTGCCTTGAAAACCCACAGCGGGTTTTTGCTTGCCAGTTCCCATATGACTGGAGCCAGTACGCTAATGACCACCCACTCGGCAGACTCGTCCTCCGTTGGGTGTACGTTAGGTAATTCCATTGCGTTCATGTGTTTCTCCTTACCAATTAAATTTGCCGAGGATGGAGTCAACCTTGGACTTCAGGTCGCCACGCGAGCCAGCGTCTTCCTTGATGCTTTCCAAGTTAGCTCCTAACATTGTTAGCTCCACCTGTCTGCGTGCCTCTTCCAGCATGGGGTCGTTGGTCACGTTGAGCTTAGTCAGCAGGGCACACAACTCCAGCGGGTTGGTCAGCAGTGAGTCGTGGTATCGCTTCTTATCCCCTTCACCACCCTCCTTCAGCTTCTCAGATACACCTAGCAGCACTGAGTGCAGCTTGTCCCACGGCGCACGCATAGCTTCCTTCAGCCGCTCGTCGAACTTGTCGCGGAACTCCGCTCGCACATCATCCAAGTCCTCTGCTGGTATATCCAAGCGAAAGTCGCCGGAGTCAGGCATGGGGTTGACTGATCGACGGAACCCAAACTTTTGCTTGACTTCTTCGATATCAGGGTAATCACCCGCCTTGTACATTGCACCTAGGTTGGTAGGTGCTTCTATCACCAGACGCGGGTACTCGATGAAGAAGTTGTTGCACATCATGCTGAACGTCTTCTCAAACCCATTCATGGTCTGCTTGTACTCCATGAACAACTTGGTCGGCAACATGCGCTCACCCTTGTCTGCCCACGGCAACGTGTGCAGGTTGTGGTACAGCCGAGCCCGAGCCGCGAACTTCTCAATGTCCTTGCGGATGCTGGTGCCTGCGAACAGGTTCTTCTTGGTCTGCGATGCGTCACGCACTGCCCCTGCGTTTGTATTGGTTAGCTCTGTTGTCTCCCGGTCGATCTTCGACGCAGGCCACACACTGATGTTCAGTTCCACAAGAACCGCGCTACTGCTAATACTCATTTCATTTCTCCTTTGGTTGGTTACTCAATTTTTTTCCGGTTTACCCGCTAGCTTCGCCACACGGTAGATGTCATCGCTGATGAGCTTCATCGCCACCTCGTCGGGGTTAGGCCACACGTGGTACGTGTAGCTGTTATCGCCATCGGCCCCACGGTTGTATTTCTTCTCGTACTTCTCCGCACGCTGCATGATCTCAGCTACGGCCAAGGCATCCTTGACCGGCAGCACTATGCTGTTGTATCCAAGCTCCATAACCATCATGTCGTTCTCCTTAGTCTTTGATATGAATCGTCTTGCCGTTCGGTGCCACCACATCGTTACCTCCCACGATGGCCCACATAACAGGGGCAGTCCAGTCGTTACCCCAGTCACTACCCACGTACCCATCAGTGAGCACAATCACGCACTGCGGCACGATCTGCTCCTTCTTCAGGTAGTCCGACACGCAGCTGGGGCTAGTACCCCCACCCCCTCGTGGCTTCGTAGAGCTAACAATGTTAGGCACCTCGGACTCCGTGTACGTCTCATGTGCAGCCACCTTGCTGTCCCAATAGATCAAGTCCACAAGCTCGGGGCTGACCTCCTCGGCGATACCCTTGACCTCGGACAGGAACTCGGACAACTCAGCCTGCCCGATAGAGCCTGATGTGTCTATCGCAACCACCAGATGCCCCACCTTCTCGCCGATCATGCTCGGCATGTAAACACCTGTGGATAGGAACCGACGGTTAACCCTGCGCCAGCTACTCGCGTCCTTGCTGTGACACATGGACTTCACGTAGTCACGCAGCACCTCACGCCAGTTGACCTTGGGCTCAAGCAACTCCTGCAACTCACGGTCTAGCCCACCCGCACCCTCGCCCACTTGCTTGTTGTGCGCCATCAACCCCTGCCGTATGGCTTGGTCAATGTCCCGCACCAACTCACGCTTCTCCTCGTCGGTCATGTCATTAGCACCATCCCAGTCGTGCTCGTCGATACCACCATCACCGGGACCACCCCCACCCCCCTCTTTCTCCTCCTTGAGTATGTCGAACACCTGCTTGGAGTTCATGTTCTTGAACCGTGTGTCGCACATGCCCATCTGCTTGCCCTTGTGCGGACCGTCTGTGTACACAGGCATGGAGATCACCGTCCCGCTGGGGTCCAACTCCCTGAGCATCAGGTTGATCACGTGGTCACAGGCAATGTTGGCTAGCTGGTGATCCTCGTCGTGCAGCTTGCGCCATGTGGTCAGGTGCCGATACATCTTGTGCCCTGCCTCGTGGGCGATCACAAAGCAAAGCTCTTGGTCACGCAGCTTGGTCACGAACTCGCGCCCGTAAATCTCATCCCGTCCGTTAGTACGGGCAGTCGGCGTCTTGTCGTCCACGCTCGTCTTGCCGATCATCATCACACCTTGCAACAGGGCAAAGTTCTTGTTGCGCATCAAGGCAATCTTTGCCTTCTGCAATTTACGTTCTGCTTCCATGTTTTATCTCCTCAAAGTAAGTCGTTGTTTTTCGCGCACCAGTCGGCGAACGCCTTGCAACTGAACGCAATGGACTGCTTGGCCGGGGCCTTGGCAATGTTGACTGCGAACACCGCTTGCCACTCAGGTGCGAACCGCTCCAGATACTGCATGAACGGTGTCATGGTCTGCTTGTCAACCCTCGATATGGCACCAAACACCACGATGGCACATGCACCGGGGCTAGTAGGCACAGGCGCTGTGTCGGGCTTAGTCACCGTAGCCTCCCACGTTGGTAGCTGGTCGGCAAACTCAATGTATGCCTGCATATCCCTAGCACCGGACTCACCGATAGCACCAGTGAGCGCAGCGATCACCGCATCGGGGTCGTTCTGCTTGCGCGTCCTAACAATGTTAGATGCAGTCTCCAATGACCGGGGAGACACAAACGCATTTTGATTCCTCTTGGGGTTGTAGATGTACGGGTTGTCGTTCTGCCCCCCGTCCGTGTAGGATGCCAGCACCTGCGGGAACCGACTCACCCATGCAATCACCTCGGCCTCGATGCCCTTGCCGATAGCCCACTCGATCCATTGGTCGGCATCGGGCTTGCTGATGGTCACGGGCACCAAGCGGTTACGGCTATGTGCCTTGAGGTTATCTCCGACCCCATCCGTGCTCAGGTTGCCCGTCAGGAACACAATGAACAAGTCTTTGTTGAGACTGATATCACCCAGCCGTGGATTGGCTTTCTCCAGCATAGGATGCAGCATGTTCTTTACTGGCTCGGCACCCTTGGTGAACTCGTCGAGCATCACCACCACAGGCTCACCAGTGTGCACCTTGAACCTAGCGTTCGGGTAATACCGGGTCGTCTTGGTGTCATGGTCGATCACCGGCATTGCGATGTCCCCAAGGTCCATATTGGGTACGTCAATGTATGCGTGGGCATAGCCCATACGGGAGGCAATCATCTCCAGCAGAGAGGACTTGCCAATACCCGGCTCGCCCTGCAAGAGGAACCGGGTCTCGGGGTTGCTGCAAATCAGATTCGCAGCCTGCTTGAGCGTGATGCTCTTACCAAATGAAACTTCAGCCATTTCTAACTCCACAAAATACCTAACATTGTTAGGCCACTAACCGGGCGGTATTGCCCCTAATCAAGCTACATTGTAACACAATATAGTACCTATGTCAAGCGTAAGCGCAACCTTTACTCTTTCCGCTTGACCCAACTGTCGTACTTCTTACTCGCTGCTTTGCCTACGGGCAGCAGCACCTTCTCAAACACCTCGTCGCTGTGGTGCCTGTACACAATCTCGCGGAACTCGGGCAGCAGTGAATCCGCTTGCACGTGTACACCAGAATTTCCGGGAAGATTTCCCCTTCGGATAGCCATAACAATCTCAAGCGCAGCCCTGTAGAAGTTGCTGTGCTTGCTCTCTTCCGGTTGGTCGTTTGCCATTAGCTCCATCGGGAAGTCCTCGGTGCGTACATCACCACGGAAAGCCACTACCTCCATGTCGGCAAACTCGGCTTTGTCAAACCTTATGCTTGGGGGCAACTCGTATCTGCCCCCCATGTGCGTATAAGCTTCCCGTTGTTCTGTTCGCAGGTTCACCATGCCCTTCAGGTACTTCTCAAACTCGCTGTACTGCGCTCGGACAGCGTTGGCTTTTTTCTTATTTAGCTGCGTTTCATACACTGGCTCACTCACCACCAGTTCCCACGTGAATGGATAGTCCTCCAGCCGACGAACCACCGTGGTCTTGGTGTTGTGCAGCACAACCTCGGCGTTATTGCCAAGGCACAGCACACTACTGCCGTTCTTTGAGTAACAGCTAAGGTGCAGAATCCTTTCAATGAACGTCCGGTTTGCAGTCGAGACCCACCCGCCCATGTTGATCTCCACATCACCATCTGGCTTGAACTCAACCACCGGGGTGCGGTATAGGATGCACTGATAGGATGTGATGTCGCTTAGTGGGTTGATGCGCTTGGCTATTCTGTAGCTGTCATTCTTCCGATTACCCAGTGGGCGCACATCCCCAGCCCTGCCACGGATGGGCTTGATCTGCTCGTACCGCAGCTTCGCCTCCGCATACGTCACTATGCGCTTGATCTCTTTCATACCTGAATTGCCGTACATACTAGCTCCTTAGAATTAAAATCTTGACACGTTTTAGGGTAGGCCGCAGGGCAGCGAACCGCTCCTTGGCCGCACTCTTGCTCTTGGCCTCAATGACCTCGGAGTGCCACACGCTGAACCTAGTGCTCCAGCCAGACACAAAGAACCTAATCATGCTTCTCCCCCTTCATTTCTGCTCTCCTGTAGTTCATAAAACATCTGGGCCAACACACTGATCACGCTCATCGGCGCGACTTCGCACTTTTCCGCTCCGTACACCAGCGCATGACTAAGCGCAGTCATCATCGTCGCAGGGTCTGAGCCTGCGAGGGACAGAATCAGGTCTATCTTCTGATTCATGCCTTGCTGCTGCGCCTCGGTGAGCAGCGCAGGGTCTCCGATTCCCACTTTCTTAGTCATGCTTCTCCCCCAAGGGCCTCCATATAGTTGTCCAGTGCGCCGATGCACTGGAAGTCATCCGTCTCCTTTTGCAGGGTGTCGGCATCGTGGTCCTGCACAAAGAAGTTCTTACCTGTACGTTGGCAGGTGACTGAGTACGCCCACCCGTTGCCGAGGGACTCAACATGGTATTTGTTGCCCTCTGTGGTGAATGTGTTGGTGATCATGGTGTCATCCCCCAAAAGTAAAGGGCAAAGGGCAAGCCAAACATCGCAGCAACTATGCTGGCTTGGATAAGTTCCCACAAAAAGCGTTTCATGCTCCTCCTCCTGCATCTTCAATAGACTCGATGCTCCAGTACCCTTCTTCGCGGGGGTTGGTGCGCTGTATCTCTTCCCATGCTTTGTCCTCGGCTTCGTCAGGGTTGTTTGCCTCGATGGTGAGCACCACGTAGGACTCACGTTTTAGTTCGACTTCAAATATCATGTCTGCACCTCTTTGATGGATAGACCCGCAGTTGTCCTGCGCATGGTGCACAGGGGCACAGTCGTTGCCTTCTCCCGCTCGGCCACTATAGCCAAGCCGTATTGGCCGAGCACGATGCGCACGGCCATGTTCCTGCGTGCACCGCGCAGGGTTGCTGCGTAGCCAGTAGATGCTGGCTTTTTCCCCGATGCGTTGGGGGTTTCAAAGTATTGGGTGATGTAGGGGCGCTTCATGTCGTTTCTCCAATCAGTTTGTCGTACAGTTTCCACGCCGTGCACGTGGGGCATCCATCCTCATGCTCGGGGCACCTCTCGCCCCAATAGAACTCCACTGCTTCGTGGATTGCGTTATTGGTTGGTGCGGTTGATGTGTTGGGCTCAAGATCGTCGGTCATGTCCGTATCTCCTTTGGGTTGGTTTGTTTCAAGGTTACTGCTACGCTGCTAGGGGTAATGAACTGATAGTTACCCTTGGTGTATTCCTGCACCACAGTCCATCCCCTTCGTTCGGTCGTTGCGGCTTCCTCGCCGCACCACAGGCAGAGCCTGTACCCCAAAGCAACTCGCCGAGGGTCTATGTCGTCCCCGCACTCTGTGCAGGTGTGGAGGAGGGTTTTTACTTGGCCCATTACGCAAGCACCTTGCCACTGGCGATGTAGGCCAGCGTGTAGTACCGGGCGGTGTAGCCGCCCTTTGAATAGTCCTCTGGTGTGATCGGGGTGCTGACGTAGCCGCCACCGTCCTCATGCCCCCCTACGATATGGGCAAGGTCTTGGGGGTCCGCACCCCTGTCTATACGCTCCCATGCGTGCTCGGCGAGCACGTTCAGTGCCAGCAACCCCGGCGTTCCGGGGTTGCCACGGGTGTGCATAAACACCCCCACGGGGACAGTCACGCTGTCCCACAGGCCATCGCTGGCCCGCTGATAGCCCGCAGGGTTCTTTATGCCCAACTGGGCGAGTTTTGCAGCGGCTGCTGCGGTTGGCTTGAAAAAGCCCTTGATAGTTGTTGTGCTCATGATGTTTCCTTAGATGTTGTAGCCGTTGAGGAACCGGGCAGTCTCCAGCACGTTGTCGGGCTCGACTATGGTCAAGCCCTCGTACTCGTTATCTATGTCGCCGAACTCGGCAGAACCGTCTATGTCCATGTCTGGATCGACGGTGTTGCAGTTGAGGTAGTGAGCAGGCATGAACCCGCTCCAGCCCGTGTCTACGGGGCGCACTGAATTTCTCATGGTATTTCCTTCTTTAATGGTTTCGTTGAACTGCCTTGGCTTGGGACGCTCTGCCCCTAACCAGACTATAGTATAACACAATGTTACGTCTATGTCAAGTATTTAGGGGTCGTGCCAAAAGCAGTGGGGGAGAAGGGGCGAGGGGCAAAAACTTCGGTTTCGGGGGCAAAAGGGTGAAGTTATAAAAGCGCTATAAAGTTAGGAGTGGTTTTTGGGTTTGTAACGCAGGGGGTGTTTTTTGGTGAATTCGTAAGTGGTTGATCTATAACTTGATTTTATTAGTATTTATATTATATTGTAGTGTTAAGTACTAAAGTATTAATGTTACGTGAAAAAAACGGTATATGGCGGTTTTGGCTGCGTGCTACAATTTGCTCATGGCGCGTTTTTCTTGCGTTCTGTACTTTTCCGACTCTCATACCCCTCGTGTAACATTATAACATTAAACATAATAGCAAGGAACCCTTGTGCCGCAGGGCTTCCAGCCCGTTTTTCACAATCTAAAAATAACATTAGGCCCCCTAAACATAACATAACGGCCCCAAACATAACGCCAACTGCTTAAAAAATAGGCAGTTGCTTAAAAAATAGGCAACTGCTTAAAAAATAGGCAACTGCTTAAAAAATAGGCAGTTGCTTAAAAAATAGGCAGTTGCTTAAAAAATAGGCAGTTTTGGGGGAATGTAACAATAGGCAACTGCTTAAAAAATAGGCAGCGGGTAAGGTTAACAGCGTAAACATTAGGCAAAGAGGCTACCCCCACACAGAGAACTGGTAAAAGACCAAAATTTTTTCGGATCGGTCGATTTTGGTTTCCTGGGCCCAGACGCAAAAAAGCCCGCCGAAGCGGGCTTGAAGGGAAGAGGGCTCGATTTGCATCGAGCCCTTAGGGTTACTTCAGAAAGCAGGCTTTCAACTCTTTAAGAATTGCTGTTGCGTCAACCGCATCGAAGTCAATTTTCTCCTCATCCGCTTTCTTGATTTTGTCAATCATCTCTTGGCACTGCTTTGCCATACTCTCGCCCATTGTGTTTTTTGCGGGAGAGCCCTTATTAGCGGTTTCTTCGAAACGCTTCAGGTGCTCACGTACCCGCTTCATGTGCACATTGTCAACCCGATTCACATAGTATCGACGATCAGCCCGCTCCTGATCAGTGAAACCAATTGTCGACGAGGACTGAAGCAGGGTTACAATGTTGGGCTTTTGGGCCTGAACCACCATGCTGCGAATGGCTATATACTCAGCGCCTTTGGTATCGTCAAGCTGAGCAAACCGCACGCCTACCGTGTAGAGTTTACTTGCCGCCGTGACCCATTTGGCATTGGCCTGATCTTCAGCACCACAGGCTGCTACTACTGCCGATACCACTGCTGGACTGACCAGCGTCAATTTTTCGTTTGTCATAAAAACCTCTAATAAACACTAACTCTAGGAAACCGCCTAGTCGCATGTTGCCAATACTGTCAACATGGCTATATTGTAGGACAGAATGACGTTTATGTCAAGTGTTTTCAGCGTAAACACTATAAACAGACCCCTACCACCCCTTTTGGCAGCAAGGGACTCCTAGGTTCCATACACAGTGCGTTACTCACCCGACACCCCAAATTAAAAATTTCATAACAAAACACCCCCCGGCAACAAGCCAAACAAAACACCCCCCGGCAACAAGCCAAACAAAACACCCCCCACCCCATACAAAATTTCCCAAGCCACTCCTGCACCCCCCTACCTTAGAAACACCCCCCGTCACTTTTCCAAATCGAACACCCCCACCCCCATATATTTTTGTGTTACATTCGGCCCATCTCCCGCTAACCCGGTGCTTATGATAGAAATTACGCCTACTGCAGAACACCCTCTGCCTTTTGATCTGTCTGCTGACAGACCCAAAACGCACGCAGACAGTATTGCCATTGCTGCAAATACTGCAGACCTAATAGATCAACTCGGTGGCAGCATTGACTTTTCCGAAGAGGATGAAGCCAAAGCCCGTGCGCTAATCAAGGGAGAGGCAAAGGGTGAGGAACCAAAAACTGTATCTATCCCCGGCGTAGCCAAGAAAGCTGCGCAAATTCTCAAGGCGTACGACTACCAAGCGATTGCAGATGCAATTCAGGCTCGTAACTTTATTACCAACAAGCTCATTGAACTTGCTGACTGCGGCGACCCCCGGTTTGAACTCAAGGCGTTGGAGCTTCTTGGCAAGCACAGCGACATTGGTATCTTTACTGAGCGCAGCGAGATTACTGTGCACCACACAACGTCTTCGTCTCTAGAGAACTCCATCAAGGAACGGATCAAGCGCCTGCTGAATACAACGGTTACGGACGTAACCCCGATTGACGATCTGGATGCGCAGCTAGGAACACCGGAATTAGAACAAGACCCCCAAGAACTAGAGCAGGAACAAGAGCAGGAACAAGAGCAGGAACTAGAGCAGGAACAAGAGCAGGGGCAAACCCAAGATGAGTGACATCTCGCTCAGGGATATCGAGACTCTGATTAGTGCGGGGAAACTCTCCGAATCCGACTTGCGGGTGCTAGAAGCGCAGCTTAATAAGCTGGAGAAGATGAAATACCGGGAGCTTAGCCAGACTAGGTTCATCAAGTTTGTGGAAGCGGTGTGGCCGAGCTTCATTTCAGGTAGGCACCACCAGCGGATGGCCGATGCGTTTGAGCGGGTAGCAAATGGAACCTGCAAACGGCTAATCATCAACATGCCACCGAGGCATACCAAGTCGGAATTCGCATCGTACCTGCTACCTGCGTGGTTTTTGGGTAAGTTTCCCGGCAAAAAAGTGATCCAGTGCTCAAATACAGGCGAGCTAGCTGTAGGTTTTGGCCGAAAAGTCCGAAATTTAGTGGATTCGGACGTATACCATGAGATTTTCCCCGAACTAACGCTCCAAGCAGACTCCAAGGCCGCAGGCCGATGGAACACCAGCAAGGGTGGTGACTACTTTGCCATTGGTGTGGGCGGTACAGTGACAGGTAAGGGTGCAGATGTGCTCATTATCGACGATCCACACTCAGAACAAGAGGCAAAACAGGCGGCTTCCACCCCCGAAATCTTTGATTCGGTGTACGAGTGGTACACATCTGGGCCAAGACAGCGTTTGCAGCCGGGTGGGGCTATTGTTATAGTGATGACACGCTGGGCGCTGCGGGATTTGACGGGGCAGGTTATAAGAAGTGCGGCGCAACGAGCAGGTGAAGACTGGGAAGTCATTGAGTTTCCGGCAATCATGCCTAGTGGCAACCCTTTGTGGCCTGAGTTTTGGTCTTTACAAGAACTTGAAGCCCTTCGAGAAGAACTACCGAATTCAAAGTGGCAAGCACAGTATCAGCAGAATCCAGTAGGTAACGAGAGCGCAATTATCAAGCGCGACTGGTGGAAATGGTGGGAGAAAGACAACCCACCCAACTGCGACTACATTTTGCAGACATGGGACACAGCTTTTGAGAAGACTCAGCGGGCAGATTACTCTGCGGGCACCACATGGGGGGTATGGACAAACGACGAGGACAACTCAACCCCGAACATTATTCTGCTGGGTACATACAAGAAGCGGGCTGAGTACCCTGAGTTGAAGAAAGATGTGCTCAGGGAGTACAACGAGTACGAACCTGATGGGGTGCTGATTGAGAAGAAGGCTAGTGGTGCACCTTTGATCTACGAGCTTCGGGCAATGGGCATACCGGTGCAGGAGTTCACGCCGGGTAAGGGCCAAGACAAAATTGCCCGCCTAAACGCTGTATCAGACATAATTGCATCTGGGAAAGTGTGGGTTCCCCGTACCCGCTGGGCTGAGGAGCTAGTTGATGAGGTTGCTGCGTTCCCCTCTGGGGAGCATGACGACTTAGTTGACGCGACCACTCTAGCACTTATGCGGTTTCGTCAAGGCGGTTTTCTTCGCCTGCCCTCAGACGAGCCCGAAGAACTGAAGTTTTTCCGGCGTAAGAGTCAATTCGCTTATTACTAAGGACACATTATGGCCTCCGCTAGTTTCGACAAAGTTTTAAATCAGCTACCTTTGGGTTTGGATTCAATCGTTTCAGACGACTTTGACCAAGGTATTGAGGTTGAGTTGCCAGCAGATGACTCAGTTGAAGTTATGATTATCGCAGAGGAAGACCCCGATTTTGGCGAAAATCTTGCCGAAGTTATGGACCCTCGGGATTTAACTAGCCTAGCTTCGGAGCTTATTGATCTGATAGATGCGGATATCAACGCACGGAAAGATTGGGCCGAAGCGTACGTAAAAGGGCTAGAGGTTCTGGGGATGAAGTACGACGAGCGAACCGAGCCGTGGAATGGCGCGTGCGGGGTCTACTCGACTGTGCTGACTGAAGCAGCTATACGGTTCCAAGCGGAGATGGCAACTGAAACTTTTCCCGCACAGGGGCCAGTTAAAACCCAGATTTTCGGGAAGACAGACAAGGCGAAAGAAGAAGCCGCTGCGCGTGTTCAGGAAGACATGAACTACCAGATTCTTGAGAAGATGCCTGAGTATCGGCCCGAGCACGAGAAGATGCTATTCAACTTAGGGCTTGCGGGCACAGCGTTTAAGAAAGTCTACTTTGACCCTAGCTTGGACCGGCAAGTAGCTATATTTATACCCGCCGAGGAGGTCGTTATTCCGTACGGTGCCTCTAGCGCTCAGGTCTCTGAGCGGGTAACGCACATCATGCGTAAGACCGAGAACGATATACGCAAACTTCAGGTAGCGGGTTTCTACCGGGACATAGATTTGGGCGATCCTATTCAGACTTCTACGGACGTTGAGAAAAAGAAAGCGGAGGAACAGGGCTATACATTGTCGGATGATGACAGATACCAGCTTTTGGAAGTGCACGTAGATTGGGACATGCCCGGATACGAAGACGAGGATGGCATTGCACTACCGTATGTGGTCACCATCGAACGGGGGACTTTAGAGGTTCTGGCTATACGCAGAAACTGGAATGAAGACGATGCGCAGCGGATCAGACGCCAGCATTTTGTTCAGTACACGTACATCCCCGGATTTGGGCCGTATGGGTTTGGGCTGATCAATTTGATCGGTGGCTACGCCCGCGCAGGTACAAGTTTGATCCGGCAGCTTATAGATGCTGGAACATTGTCCAACTTACCCGGTGGGTTGAAAACCAAAGGCTTGCGGATCAAGGGAGACGACACTCCCATTGCTCCGGGGGAGTTCAGGGATGTGGACGTTGCGTCTGGCACAGTGCGCGACAACATCATGGCGCTGCCGTACAAAGAGCCTAGCCAAACCCTTCTGGCGCTACTGAACCAAGTTACCGACGAAGCCCGACGGCTCGGTGCTATCTCTGACATGAAGATCAGCGACATGTCGGCGCAAGCTCCCGTAGGGACTACGCTGGCATTGCTAGAGCGCACCCTGAAAACCATGTCTGCGGTGCAGGCTCGCGTCCATGCTTCTATGAAGCAGGAGTTCAAGTTGCTCGCTGCCATCATCAGAGACAACGCCCCTGATGAGTATGAGTACGACCCCACGGGCGCAGACCGCAGGGCAAAACGATCAGACTATGACTTGGTTGAAGTTGTGCCGGTTAGCGACCCCAACAGCGCAACAATGGCTCAGCGGATTATGCAGTATCAGGCAGCTATCCAGCTAGCTCAAGGCGCACCGCAAATCTACGACTTGCCGCAATTGCACCGGCAGATGTTGGAGGTGCTGGGGATTAAAAACGCGGAAAAGTTGGTGCCCATTGAGGACGACATGATGCCGCGTGATCCTGTGTCCGAGAACATGGCGTTCTTGACTGGGAAACCTGCCAAGGCGTTTATGGCGCAGGACCATAATGCGCATATCGCTATACACATGGCGATGATGCAAGACCCCCTGCTAATGGCCCAGCTTGAACAAAGCCCTCAAGCCCAGAAAATGCAGGCAACAATTATGGCGCACGTGTCTGAGCATTTGGCTTTTGCGTACCGCAGGAAAGTGGAAGAGCAACTGGGAGTGCCGCTGCCAGCGCCTGATGAGAATCTGCCGCCAGATACAGAAGTGTTGTTGTCCCGGCTTGTAGCCCAAGCGGCGCAACAGGTTTTGGCCCAGAGCAAGGGTGAAGCCCAGCAGAAGCAGGCTGAAGAAGCGGCTAAAGACCCGTTGGTGCAGCTTCAGCAGGCAGAGCTAGAGATCAAGAAACAAGATGCTGACACCAAGGCCAAGAAAGTTGACGGTGACTTGGCTATCAAGCAGGCTGAGCTAGAGCTTAAACAACGGCCAGCCGGTGGGGAAGACCCCCAGATGATGGCGCAGAGGCACCAGCAGGAGATGGCGCAGCAACAGGCGCAGTTGCAGATGATGCAGCAGAAGCACGCCCAAGAAATGGCCCACGGGGGTCATGTCCACGCCCAGAACGCCATGCAGAACGCCCTCACGCATCGGCAGAGAATGACTCACGCTGAACGCGCAGCCGCTCGGAAGGAATCCAAATGACTGGCTTAGATGTACTAGAGAAAAAAATTAACGAGCACGAGCAAGATATGACCACCGCGCTAGTTCGCGGTGGCGTTAAAGACTTTGGTGAGTACCAAAGAATCTGCGGGGTAATCTACGGTCTGAACCTCGCCAGAATGGATATTCAAGACCTGCGTCAAAAAATGGAGCATATGGATGAGTGAACTTCTAATAGGCCAACGTCTAGACCCCACCGGGCCGGTATCAGTGCTACCCAATACAGCGGAGGAAAAGGCCAAGCAGATTCCAGAACCGGCGACTTACCACATCTTGTGCATCTTGCCAGAGGCGGATGAAAAGTACGACAACGGGCTGATCAAATCTGGGCAGACAATGCAGTATGAAGAACTGCTTTCTCCCGTGTTGTTTGTGGTCAAGATTGGCCCAGACGCCTTCAAGGATGAGAAACGATTCCCTAGCGGGGCCGCATGTAAAAACGGCGATTTTATTTTGGTACGGCCCAACACCGGGACTCGCATCAAGATTCATGGGCAGGAATTCAGGATCATTAACGATGATTCAGTTCAGGCTGTTGTGCAAGACCCCCGTGGCATCACCCGCGTTTAGGAGCAGACATGGAAAAAACTGAATTTGAATTCCCTCATGAGGCCGAAGAAAAGGCTTCTCGGTTAGGCAGCAAAGTGGTTGCGCCTGAAGCTGAGGCTGACATTGAAGTAGTGGATGACACTCCGGTAGAAGACCGCAATCGCACGCCGATGACGGAAGCGCCAACCGACCCTACTGATGAAGAACTAGATTCTTACACCGAGAGTGCCAAGAAACGGCTGAAGCACTTTACCAAGGGCTACCACGAAGAGCGCAGGGCTAAAGAGACTGCGATACGTGAGCGAGAAGAAGCTATTCGGGCTGCACAGGTAATCTTTGATGAGAATAAAAAACTCAAAGGTTCCTTGAATCAAGGCCAACAAGCTCTGCTTGAACAGGCCAAGAAAGTGGTTGCCAACGAGTTAACTCAAGCCAAGCAGCGGTACAAAATTGCTTACGAGGCGGGTGATGTTGATGCTCTGGTAGAAGCGCAAGAGAATATGACCACGGTGAAAATGCGGGCAGAGCGGGTAAATAATTTCCGCCCAGCCCCTGCCAAAGAAGACGCACCTGTTGCAGAAATACCACAACCCGCACCTATTGACGAAAAAGCGGTAGCATGGCGGCAGAATAACGACTGGTTCGGTTCAGACGACGAAATGACCAGCTTTGCCCTTGGTTTGCATAATAAGCTGATCAAAGATGGAGTTGACCCACGGTCTAATGAATACTATGATAAAGTCAATGCTCGCGTGCGACAAGTGTTTCCAGAGAAGTTCGACTCTGAGGAAACCGCTGATGCTTCTACTCAGCGCACTACCAAACGGAACGTGGTCGCACCAGCCACACGAAGTACTGCGCCCCGCAAGGTCGTACTAAGTCAATCACAGGTGAATATCGCCAAGCGGCTTGGGGTTCCTCTGGAACTTTATGCTCGTAAGGTTGCTGAAGAAATGAGGAAATGAGAATGAATGACACTAAAGTTAACCGTTTGGACCGTGAACTAGAAACCCGCGACAAGTTTGAGCGCCCCACCAAGTGGGCAATCCCAGACCTGTTACCAGACCCAAAACCGGAAGCTGGATATGCGTATCGCTGGATTCGTGTGAGCACGCAAGGTACTGCGGATGTCATTAACATTACCTCCAAGTTACGTGAGGGCTGGGAACCAGTCAAAGCATCTGATCACCCCGAGGTGGTACTGATGGGCGGCGTTACTTCGCGCTTTCCAGACAGCATCGAAATCGGCGGCTTAGTGCTTTGCAAAACACCTACTGAGTTTACGGAACAACGTGATGCCCATTACCGCAAGCTGGCGACCGGGCAAATGGAAACCGTGGATAACAGTTTCATGCGCGAAAATGATCCAAGGATGCCGCTCTTCAGGGAGCGAAACACCAAGGTCACTTTCGGTAAAGGTGCTTAACATTTAGGAGTTTTTTATGGCTTATCCTGTCATCGATGCCCCCTACGGGCTAAAGCCGGTCAACTTGATCGGTGGTCAGGTATTTGCGGGGTCAACCCGTGAGTACGCAATTATCAACAACTACGCTACGAACATCTTCTACGGTGATCTTGTGGCCTTGGTTCGCGGTAACTTGGAACGTATTTCTGTAAGTACTGGTACGCTGGGTACAGTTGCTGGCATCTTTTTGGGATGCTCGTATACCAACCCACTGACCAAACAGAAGACGTTCTCTCAGTATTACCCAGCAAGTACTGCTGCGGGTGACATTGTTGGTATCGTTTGCGACGATCCTGACACCGTGTTCTCCGCTGTTGTTTGCTCGGCTACTACTGCTGTTGCTTCTGGCGCTCGTGCAATGATCGGCCAAAACGTGGCAATGATCAACAACACTGGTAACACTGCAACTGGTAATTCAAAGAACGCGGTTCTAGCTCCAAGCGCTACGCCTGCAACGACAGATGCTCTGCCTTTGCGTGTGTTAGGTTTGAATCCAGATACTGAAGTCTCTCTGGGTTCCGCCACATTTACAAGCATCTCAACTGCCACCATCACTTGTAGCGCAATTCCCTCTGCGTTGCCTGTTGGTACTGATGTAGGTTCACTGGACTCTAACGGCAATTACATTGCTTCAGGCTCCTTTGTAATTACAGCAGCGGCGGCTGGTGCGACGACTGTGGTTATGAACCAAGCACCCATCACTGCTTTTGCGGCAAGCGCGACGTTGATCTTTAATCAGTTCCCAGAAATTCTGGTCAAACTGAATTTTGGTCAGCACGAGTATTACGCAGCAACTGCAACAGCATAAGGAGCATAAATCATGGCTATTTCACGCGCACAACTACTGAAGGAACTCCTTCCCGGTCTGAACGCTTTGTTTGGTTTGGAATACTCAACCTACCAACAGGAACATAAAGAAATTTATGAGACTGAAAAATCAGAGCGTTCTTTTGAAGAAGAGACCAAGCTGTCGGGATTCTCCGCTGCACCAGTTAAGAACGAGGGTTCTGCCATTGCTTATGACAATGCACAGGAAGCGTTCACGGCTCGGTACAACCACGAGACTATCGCTCTTGGCTTCTCCATCACTGAAGAGGCTGTTGAGGACAACCTGTATGACTCGCTGTCTGCCCGTTACACCAAGGCTCTGGCCCGTGCAATGGCGTATACCAAGCAAGTTAAAGCTGCATCTACCCTGAACAACGCTTTTAGTAGCGGGTATGTGGGTGGTGACGGGGTTGCTTTGATTTCTACTGCTCACCCTCTGGTGTCTGGTGGAACCAACAGCAATCGCCCTGCTACAGCCGCTGATTTGAATGAGACTTCGTTGGAAAACGCAGTTATTCAGATTGCTGCTTGGACGGACGAGCGCGGCCTGTTGATCGCAGCCAAGCCCCGTAAATTGGTCATCCCACCTGCATTGCAGTTCACTGCAACCCGCTTGCTGGAAACCAGCTTACGTGTTGGCACTGCCGACAATGATATCAATGCGTTGAAGAACAATGGCTCTATCCCTGAAGGATATACCATCAACAACTATCTCACTGATACCAATGCTTGGTTCCTATGCACTGACGTTCCTAACGGGCTGAAGCACTTTGTGCGTACTCCCTTGGCGAACTCAATGGATGGAGACTTCGATACAGGCAACGTACGTTACAAGTCCCGTGAGCGTTACAGCTTCGGCTGGAGCGACCCACTTGGCATCTTCGGAAGCCCCGGTTCGACCTAAAACTGAGGGTTTACCCCTAGTTTTAAGGCCCTTCGGGGCCTTTTTCTTTGTCTGTTGACTTTTGTTTGTTTTGTGGTACATTACCTGTTACTAAACGACTGGAGCCAACATGGACACAAAGAATCTGCCGACTACCCGCAAAGAAGCACAAGCTACAGGAGCTAAGTATTACTTCACCGGGGAAGCCTGTAAGCACGGTCACATATCCCCCCGAAAAACAAAGGGCGCTTGCCTGATGTGTCTGGAGGAGGAATGGAAAAAGGCAACTACAACTCGGGCGGCGTACTTTGCGACCTACAACCGGCGAGAGGATGTGAAAGACCGCAAAAATGGTTGGTACACAAACAATCGGGAGCAAGTCATTGCGGCCTCCAAAACAACGCCCTTGCACAAGAAGGCGCAGTACAAGCGGGATTGGAAAGAACGGAATGGCGTTTGGGTTCGCGCAGACACTAAAAACAGGCGGCGTAAACACCGGGATGCCACCCCCCCATGGTTAACCCCCGCCCAAAAAGCTACCATGCGTGAGATGTACAAGATTGCCATTACCATGACCCAGACCACTGGCGAACAGTACGTTGTAGACCACATCGTCCCCCTGCGTTCAGAGGAGGTCTGTGGGCTGCATGTGCCGTGGAACCTACGAGTAATTACCCAAGAAGAAAATTTAAAAAAGTCAAACAAGCTCCTTGCACCCCCCGAAAAAGTGTGATATATTGCAGCTACTCCGGGCTTTCCGGTGCATTAGACAGCCCCGGCTGACGACATACAGACTAATGCGCCTAACTTGTATGTAAGGAAAAATCATGGCATCCACCACGTTTTCTGGCCCGGTTACGTCTACCAACGGCTTCATTGGTAACTTGACGGGCAACGTCACGGGCAACATTGCGGGCGCAGGCAGCATCACGCACGCTACGACCTCCGCAATCAATGCCACCGCAACCGCCACTGCTGCTGAAGTTGCTACTGGCTACATCACCTCCACTTCTGTTGGAACAGTCACCATCACGCTGCCTACAGGCACGTTGCTTGGCGCAGCCCTTGGCGCAGCCCGAGGCACTGTGTTTGACCTGTACATTGACAACACCGCAGGCGCATCAACTGTGACCGTTGCTGTAGCTACAAACGGTATCTTGTCTACCGCCGCCGCAGACACTGCCGGTTCCTTTGGTGACCTGACAATTGCTTCTGGTGTCACAGGCTTGGCCCGGTTCACGCTGATGTTCTCTAGCGCAACAGCCTACGTGTTTACACGCACAGCTTAATCTTCGGGGGCAACCCCACAACTGGAGATTGACTATGATGCAAACAGACGTAAAGTCGCAGCATTTAACGGCTAGTGGCAATATTGACGGGCTTAATCGTAATCGTTTTAAGGCTCTTTCCTATCGAGGAAATGGATCAGATGGTTATGTGCGCCTACGCAACGGCGGTTCAGGTGGCGCTATATTGTGTGAACTAGATGTTGGTACAAGCGACTCATTCACAATTTATGTTTTGTTACCCGGCGAAGGAATTGTGTTTTCTAGTGGTATTTACGTAGACCTATCTAACGTGTCTGCGTGTACGGTGTTCTATGGCTAAGAAGAAAGGCCCGGTTCTCTCTGTGGGTCGGGGCGAGAAGCTACCGATCTCCAAAGGGGCTGGTCTGACTGCCAAGGGCAGAGCCAAGTACAACGCAGCAACAGGCAGCAACCTCAAGGCTCCACAGCCCCAAGGTGGCCCCCGCAAGGATTCATTCTGTGCGCGGATGTCAGGTATGCCGGGGCCGATGAAAGATGAAAAAGGCAAACCAACCCGCAAAGCAGCGGCTCTTGCAAGATGGAAATGCTAGGAGAATATTGTGGGCAGACTTAATAAACCTGAAATACCCGGATACAAATATCGTTCTCCGGGGCAAACCAACGCTAAAGATTTAATGCCAAACCTGCGCGAGGATGTGCATGAGTCCCAGAAGGCGGATGCAGAACGTATTCGTCGCGGGTTGGATACTGCTGAGACTCGCCCAAAAAACCGTAAACAAGTTCAAGAGGCCGGAGGTCGGGCTATAACCCGTACTGGAGGTCGTGCTGGACTTGCTGGGCTGGCAGGGGAAGTTGGGTATGGCTTGGGCCGCGAGATTGATGAGCGCACTGACGTAGGCAAAAAGATGGTTAAAGGTTCCGAGGTACTTAAATCTATTGCCGATAAGATGGGCGATAGCGACAGGGTGAAGCTGTCCAAGGATTCTAAGGAGCGCATTGCAGACATGGAAAATGACGAAGCAATGCGGGAAGTTGATGCAGAGAAAGAAACGAAAAAATACGCCAAAGGTGGCTACGTCAAGTCAGCAGATGGCATAGCCCAGCGTGGCAAGACTAAAGGTAGGATGTGTTAAACAACAGTCTCACAATCCGTGGGCAAATCTTTCTCAAAAGGTGGTGATATGGCTACGAAAATGAATCCCGGAATGATGGCAATGATGGCTAAGAAAAAAGGCGCTCCCGCTAAGAAAATGGCTGGTGGTGGTTTTACTCGCGCTGCTGACGGTGTTGCTTCCAAAGGCAAAACCAAAGCCAAGCAAATCAAAATGACCCGTGGCGGCATGGCCTGCTAATAGGAGAACACTATGAAGATACGTAAATTCCGCGCAGGCGATATGGTTGAGAGTGCTTCAGATTCTGAAGAAGATAAAGCCAAAACTGCTGGTCTAGCAGCTTCCAATGCTGAAAAGAAATCCAGTGGCTTTCTGGGGCTTGGTCGTCTGTTTCAAGGGAACATTGACGAGAAGGGCTCAGAGGCGTACAACAAGTACGGCGCTGGCTATGGTCGAGAAGTAGAAGCCGAGAATGACCGACTGAAAGCAGAAACGCGAAAAGCTACAGCGGCACCGGCACCGGCACCGGCAGCATCAGCACCTGCGCCAGTGCGCATCCACAAAACAGCAGGCGCAGCAGCACCAGCGGCAGCATCAGCAGCCAGAGCAGCGGCAATGGCAAGAGAGGCAGCAGATAGGGCAGATAAGAATGATACCGCAGACATGAAGCGGAATCAAAGTAATGCTGCAGGGCCGTCAACTACTCCGGAAAAAGGTGATAAAGGCGCTAGAGATACAAGTAGCTTTAAAAAACCAACAGCAGCAAAAGCACCGGCAGCAGCAGCGAAAGCACCGGCACCGGCAGCAGCAGCGAAAGCACCGGCACCGGCAGCAGCAGCAGCGAAAGCACCTGCGGCAACAGCGAAAGCACCTGCGGCAGCAGCAGAAGCTGGCAATTCAAGAGGTTCTAGAGCACCAGAAGCAGCACCGGCGGCAGCAGCAGAAGCTGGCAATTCAAGAGGTTCTAGAGCACCGGCACCGGCAGGTTCACGCCAAGCAGAAGCTGGTAATTCAAGAGGTTCTAGGCCGGCAGCAGTAAAACCGGCAGCACCGGCAGCACCAGCAGGGGCTCGGGCTAGCACAGAACAGAAAAGTGAGGATTCTGATGCTGACGACACTAGGCTCTCCTTTGCAGAACGTAGAAAAAGGGCCGAAATGCGGGCGAAAAAAGGATCGCCTACAGATACACGATCAGCTAACGAACGGATTAAAAATGCGCTTGGTCTGAAAAAAGGCGGGGATATCAGGGGCTACGCATCTGGTGGTTCAGTCTCAGCATCCCGCCGAGGTGATGGCATAGCTCAACGGGGTAAGACCCGTGGAAAGATGTGCTAAATGAGAGCCTCCCGTGGCATGGGGGCCATTGACCCCAGCAAGATGCCCAGTGGCAAGAAGAAAGCCCGCCGTGATGACACGAATTTCACTCAGTACAAAGAGGGCGGTGAGGTGAAGTCAAAGGTGAATGAAGCTGGCAACTACACCAAACCCAGCCTTCGCAAACGGATTTTTAACAGCGTCAAAGCTGCGGCAATCGTAGGCACGGGCGCGGGACAATGGAGCGGGCGTAAATCCCAAGTGCTAGCAAAAAGATACAAGGCCGCAGGTGGCGGGTACAGAGATTGAAAGCTCCGCAGCAATCCCTGAAAGATTGGGGTGACCAAAAATGGCGCACCAAGTCTGGTAAGCCGTCGAGTAAGACGGGAGAGCGGTACTTGCCTGAAGCTGCAATTAAAGCTCTCAGCCCTGCTGAGTACGCTGCGACAACCAAAGCCAAAAGGGCAGGTAAAGCCAGTGGAAAACAGTTTGTAGCACAGCCTAAAACGATTGCCAAGAAAACAGCAGGATTTAGATAATGACTACTTCGGGCGTTGCTAACTTTGACATGGACTTGAGTGAGGTCATAGAAGACGCATTTGAACGTGCGGGTTCTGAGCTTCGCTCTGGCTATGACATGCGTACTGCACGGCGCTCCCTGAACATCATGTTTGCGGATTGGGCCAACCGGGGCATCAACATGTGGACAATTGAGCAGGGGTCGTTCACCCTGACTCAAGGCTTGAATACTTATGCACTCCCCACAGACACCGTAGACTTGCTTGAGCATGTCATCCGCACCGATGCCAACTCAACATCCAACCAAGCAGACCTGACCATCACCCGCATTAGTATCAGCACCTACGCTACGCTACCCAACAAGCTAACCCAAGCCAGACCCATCCAAGTCATGGTGCAGCGCAACTCAGGGCAAACATCAGCCACAACTCTGACTCTCAACGGAGCGGTAACTGCTACAGCCACCACCATCACCCTGAGTTCAGTCATAGGACTAGCCGCTGCTGGGTACATCAAGGTGGACAACGAAATCATCTACTACGGCTACATCGTGGGCAACGTCCTAACAGACTGCGCTAGAGGGCAAGCTAACACCACCGCAGCAACGCACACAAGCACCACAGCGGTGTATGTATCAAATCCCCCGGCAGTGACCGTCTGGCCCACTCCTGATGGCTCCCAGACCTATACCTTCGTGTACTGGCGGCTGCGTAGGAACCAGAACGCTGGAGATGGCTCTGACACGATGGATGTGCCGTTCAGGTTTATACCTTGCGTAGCAGCAGGGCTGGCCTACTACTTGGCGCTCAAGTTGCCCAACGGCATGGAGCGTTTAGACGTATTGAAGATGCAATATGATGAAGCGTGGCAAATGGCCCAAGATGAAGACCGGGAGAAGGCAGCGGTGCGTTTCGTGCCCCGGCAGATGTTCTTGAGCTAATCATGGGCAATAGGTTTGCATCGGGTAAGAATGCGATAGCGGAGTGTGACCGCTGTGGGTTTCGCTACAAACTGAAGCAACTGAAGAAGGAAGTTGTTAAGACTAAAACCTACAACTTGCTGGTGTGCCCAACCTGCTGGACACCGGATCAGCCTCAGTTGCAGTTGGGGATGTACCCGGTAGATGACCCACAGGCAGTGCGGGAGCCGCGCAGGGACTTGAGTTATGTGGTTTCTGGCTTGCTGGCAGACGGAAATCCGGGCGAAGGCAGCAGGATATTTCAGTGGAACTGGAACCCGGTAGGCGGGTCTAGGGCAAACGATGATGGGCTGACACCCAACTATTTGGTGGCAGAATTAGAACTTGGTTCAGTTACAGTAACTTAGGAGTTGATATGGACAAGGCAGACAAGAAACAGGACAAGAAAATGATAGCTGGAGCCGTGCATAAGCACGAGAAGCGGCTACATCCCGGCAAAACCCCAACCAAGTTTGCTCACGGCGGCAAGACAGACATGGACATGATGAAGTATGGGCGCGGCATGGCTAAAGTGATGAACCAGAAATCTGGTCGTGGAGGTTAATCATGGCTACATTTAGTCAAAAACAAGGCGGCAAAGAAGTTGGTAGTGCTGCCGTTTATGCCGAGCCCCACAACATGTCGGGCAAGTCTGTAACCGTGGAAGCAAACCCCGGCAAGGGCGAAAACATGGGCACGTTGAACAATGCCCGTGCTACGCTTGGAAGCATCACTAGCCAAGAGCAGCCCGGTGTAAAAACCTCGGGTATCAAGATGCGTGGAACTGGTGCAGCCACTAAAGGTCTGATGTCTCGGGGTCCGATGGCATGAACTACGCTGCGTTGGTTTCTGCGGTCTCCTCCTATACGGAGAACACCTTTCCTACTGCGGACATAAATGTTTTTATTAGGCAGGCGGAACAACGCATATACAACACCGTACAAATTCAGAACCTTCGCAAAAATGTAACCGGCATTACGACGGCAAGTAACAAGTATCTGGCTTGTCCCGATGATTTCCTGTCTACGTATTCTTTAGCAGCAATAGACCCAACCACAGGCGCGTACACCTACCTGCTGAACAAGGATGTAAACTTCATCCGAGAAGCGTACCCCAAGCCAACCACCACAGGGTCACCCAAGTTCTATGCTTTGTTTGGCCCCGCCGTAGCTTCCAGTGTGATCACAACAGAACTCACGTTTATTATCGGCCCAACTCCAGACGCTGCCTACAGCATGGAGCTTCATTACTACTACTATCCTGAGTCCATCGTCACCGCATCAACCACTTGGCTCGGCGATAACTTTGACTCAGCGCTGCTGTATGGGACATTGGTTGAAGCCTACACCTACATGAAGGGTGAGCAGGACATGGTTACCCTGTACAGCGACAGGTATGTACAAGCTATTGCGCTGCTGAAAAATCTAGGCGATGGGAAGCAGAGACAAGATGCTTATCGTGACGGTCAAGTACGAACACGGGTAGCGTAATGAGCATTTCTCAGACCCTGACCACATCCTTCAAGCAGCAACTGCTTGAGGCGGTGCATGATTTCTCCACAGACACCTTCTATATGGCGCTGTACACAGCCAATGCCGATATAGGGGCAGCTACCACCGTTTACACAGCGACCGGGGAGATTTCAGGCACAGGCTACACCGCGACAGGTCAGGTAATGACAGGCATCTCGGTCAGTGTTACAGGCACTACGGCTTTTATAAACTTCAGCAATGTGGTCTGGACAACAGGGGCGTTTACAGCACGGGGTGCGCTGATTTACAATTTAACCAAGAGCAACAAATCGGTGGCAGTATTGGACTTTGGCGCTGACAAAACCACCACCTCATCGTTCACCGTTGTAATGCCAACCAACTCATCCACCACCTCATTGATAAGACTGCCATGATCACAACCACCAAAGGTCTGATGGACGAAGCCCTGCTGGACAAGCGGGAAGGAACCATAGAGAACGACAACGAAACCACGACATGGGTTGAATACTGGTTGGGTGGCGAATTGGTACACCGTTCTGCACATGTAGCCTTGAAAAAGTCCATGTTTGCAGGTCTTGAAGCAGCTTCACTAGGATAAATTATGGCGAACACGCAAAGCTTGTGTACCTCCTTCATGGGCCAGTTGCTCAATGGCGGTCATCAATTCGGAACCATCACGCTGACCAGCAGGACTAGCTTGACTACTCCTACCAAAGACACGTTTAAAGCTGCTCTGTACCTTGTCGGGGCCACAATCAACGCCTCAACCACGGCGTACAGCGCGTCCAATGAAGTCTCTTCAGCCAACTACACGGCGGGTGGGGAAGTTATCACCAACGCCAATGTGCCTGTAGCAACCAATGCTTCAGCCACTGCGGGTGTGGCGTACTGGACACCTTCGGCAAGTATTGTGTATGGGGCAAGCGCAACACCTGTGACCTTCGCAGCCTTTGATGCGGTGCTGATCTACAACGATACGCAGGGTGACACAGCGGTCAGTGTCCACACCTTCAGCAGCCAGACGATCACGGCGGGTGTTTTCACGCTGACTATGCCAACAAGTTCAACGACCACTGCGCTTCTGCGGTTGTCAACAACCTGATGTTATGTCTCTTGGCTGGGGTGATGACTCATGGAGTAGCAGTGTCTGGGGTGGCGGTACAGTTGTCATCACGGGCGTTGCAGCAACGGGAGCCGTTGGATCAGTTGTAGCAAGTGTCAGTAGCGCCCTATCTGGTGTAGCGGCATCTGGGTTGGTTGGAACGGTAGTACCGTCATATATTTTAGTAGAGACGGGGACATTTGCCAGCGGGTTTGTCGGGACGGTAGCTCCAGAGTTCTCGGTAGCCCTGACAGGTGTGGTGTCGGCGGGTGCGGTAGGAACACTGGGAGTAGCACACTCCCCGGCCCTGACAGGGGTAGCGGCATCCGGTGCAGTGGGGTCAGTAGCACCTAGCCACTCGCTTGCTCTAACAGGTGTGGTGGCAATAGGCGCGGTAGAAAGTTTTGGAATTGCTTTTTGGAGTGTGATTGACGATTCGCAAACTCCCGCATGGGGAGCGATAGCAGATGCACAGACTCCCGCATGGGGTGTAATAGCGAATCCACAAACACCCACTTGGCAAAATATTGCAACGTAGGAGAATTTAATGGCAACAGCAGCAACATCACTTCTTGGTTTGGCACTCCCGGTTACCGGAGAGCTATCTGGCACATGGGGCGATACAGTCAATGTGTCCATAACCGCTCTGCTGGACTCAGCCGTTGCCGGGACAACCACTCTGAGTTCTGACTCAGACGTTACCCTTACCACCACAACCCTTGCCGCCAACCAAGCTCGGCAGGCAATTATCCTGTGGACAGCAGGCGGTACAGCTACGCGCACCATCACCGTCCCGGCGCAGAGTAAAGCCTACATCGTCATCAACAAAACCAGCAGTTCCCAGAGCATTAAGATTGTCGGGGCTGGCCCCACCACAGGTGTGACCATCGTTGCTGGCACAGCAGCCTTCGTAGTCTGGAACGGCGTTGATTTCGTAACGGCATCCGTGACCTCAACCACGGGCATTCTCCCCGTAGCCAACGGCGGTACAGGCTTGTCATCAGGCACATCCGGTGGCGTCCTAGCCTACACAGCTACGGGCACATTGGCATCATCCGCTGCACTTGCAGCAAGCGCTTTGGTCATCGGCGGCGGGGCTGGTGCGGCTCCAAGCACCACAACCACAGGCACAGGTGTAGTCACCGCCCTAGGCGTCAATACAGGCACAGCCGGGGCGTTTGTCGTCAACGGCGGGGCACTGGGAAGCCCATCTACAGCGGGAACCATGCCAGCCTTTACCCTTGGCGGCACAGTATCAGGCGGCGGTAATCAGATCAACAACGTAGTGATTGGCACAAGTACTCCGCTGGCGGGTGCGTTTACTACGCTGAGTGCTAGTGCCGGACTCACCTCAGTAGGTGGTGTCTCACGATTTTCAAGGGCAGATACTACTCCCGCTGGAACGGCTAATACTATTGCTGATGATGGTGTTTTTGGTTCAACCGACACTGCTAATGCCGGGATAACTATTTTTAACACTAACGAAGCAGGTATATATTTTGGCGATGCAGCTGCAAACGCACAAGGACAAATCCGTTTTCAACATTCTACGAATAAGTTTGAATTTTCTACCAATTCTGGCGCAAGCATACAAACCGCAATAGATTCCACCGGCCTAGCAGTCACCGGGGCGATTAGTGCGACAACAACAATTACTGCCAGTGGTACAGGTGGAGCAACCGCTATTAACATAGTTGACGCAACAAGTAATCTTCAACTTGGACTCACCCCCGGCACTGGTGGCGATGCATACATCTCTAATAAACGTGTTGGCTCAACTATCCGTGTCAGAACAAGTTCAGCAACAGAGTCCGATACCACACCGCTTGTTATCTCCTCCACCGGCCTAGCAGTCACCGGGACGCTGAGTGCTACGGGCAATATCAACATTGCCCCGACAACTACAACTAACAATGCTGTGTTTATTGCTGGAAACGCTGGTGGAACATTTTTTGCTGGACTAGATAGCAGTACAGGGGGCTCATTTGGCGTAGGTAACTACAGTTCTGTTTTATACAATGGTGCTAATACGCCGATGGTATTTTTTACCAATGGAACAGAACGTATGCGTATCAATGCTGCTGGCGGCTTAACAGTTACCGGCACATTAAGCGGCGGCACAAGCGGCACAGGATATAGCTTCTCAGGCACTGCGCCAGCGACCAGCTTGACCCTCGACTCCAGCGGTAACTTGGGCTTGGGGGTTACTCCGAGTGCTTGGAATACTGGTGGTGCTGGCCCTGCGTTACAGGTTAACTACGCCAGTATTTCGCAAGCCGGTGGTTTCGATGTAAGTAATTTTGCGACAAACGCATATTTGGTTTCTGGTGTTGGGTATAAATACATTGGAAGTGCTGCGGCAACCATGTACCAGCAAAATGCTGGCGCACATGCTTGGTTCTCAGCCGCATCAGGCACAGCAGGTAACGCCATCTCCTTCACCCAAGCAATGACGCTGGATGCCAGCGGTAACTTGGGTATTGGGGCTACAACCCCAAGCACCTACGGTAAATTAGTAGTTTCCGGAGGTGGCTTTACACAACTTGCAACAACAGCACTTCCCGCTGCTTCGGGTTCAACACGGTCAGACTTTACTCGCATTTTAGATTCAGCGGGTTCTCGTGCCTTAGATTCAAGTATTTCAAGCACTGGTGCATGGATACAATCAAGAGATAAAAACGACTACTCAGTTAATTACGATTTGTTTTTGCAACCCAACGGCGGTAACTTGCTGGTGGGGACTACGAATACAGGATTAGGAAAATTAAATGTAGGTGGAACAATATCAACCTCTCTTTCTTCTGGGGGAACATTTGCAATAAGTTATACCACTGCAAATGCAAGCAGTCGTTCTTGGAGAATGGCAAACGATGTTGTTGCTTATGGTGATTTTGCAATTCAGCAAAGTACAACTCAAGCAGGGTCAACATTTGCAACCCAACTTCTCATCGACTCCAGCGGTAACTTGCTGGCGGGGACTACGAGTACTCCAGCAATTAACGTAAAAGGCTGTGCGTTTCAAAGCTTTTCAGACCAAGGAAGACTTGCTATTGGGGCAACAGTCAGCACTGCTGACTTGGCATACTTTTATTCTTCAACAGCCTTGGCGGGTGCAATTAACGTCAATGGTTCTGTTTGTTTGTACTCTAGTTTTTCTGACCAACGACTTAAAGAAAACATCACTGACGCTGACTCTGCTTCTAGTTTGATTGATGCCTTGCAAGTTCGCAAGTTTGATTGGAAAGCAGATGGAAATCATCAGCGTTATGGTTTTATTGCTCAAGAACTTGTGACTGTTGCCCCAGAAGCAGTACACCAACCACTCAACCCTGATGACATGATGGCAGTGGATTACTCCAAATTAGTCCCAATGCTTGTCAAAGAAATTCAATCCCTCCGCGCCCGTGTCGCTCAACTTGAAAGCAAACCATGATCACTTGGACAATCACTCAAACCGACTATCAAACCGCCAACGGTTTCATCTTTACGGCCCACTGGACTGCTACATCAGTGGACGAGGGCTACACCGCATCAATCTGGTCAACCTGCTCATGGCAACCCGGCACACCCACTATCCCCTACGCTGATGTGACCATGCAAGAGGTCTTGGATTGGTGCTACGCAGCAGGCGTGGACAAAGACGCAACTGAGGCAGCACTGGCCCAGCAGATTGAATTGCAGAAGAACCCCGTAACCGCCACCGGAACCCCGTGGAGCCAAGCATGAACTTAGAACTCGACGTTAACGAAATCAACTTCATTCTCCAGACGCTTGGGCAGTTGCCCTCCTCCAGCGGCGTGTGGCCCTTGATTGTCAAAATCAAAGAGCAGGCCGAGGCGCAAGTAACGAAAGCAAAAGATGAACCTTGAAGCACAATTCAGCAGCCATGAAGCCGTCTGCGCTGAGAGATACGCGCAGATCAACGCACGATTAAAACGACTTGAGGGCGTGATCATGAAAACCGCCGGGGTGCTTATCTTCAGTATGTCAGCTATCGTTTATGCAAGCCTCACATTCCGTTGATCATGGAGTTTTTCGAAGCACTGGCAAAGGGATGGCCCATGCTGCTGGCGCTGATAACGCTCATCATTGTGTTGGCTAAGATGGACATCAAAATTGCTGTGCTTGAGGAAAAAGTTAAATCGTTGTTTGAGATATTTAACCGTAAAGACAAATGATTGACCTCACCAAACTTATCGGAGCCGTTGCCGCAAGCATTGCAGCCATTGGCGGCGGTTACACCTTGGCAGACAAATTTGGTTGGTTTGACCGAGCCATCCTTGAGTGGTCACCAGAGCATTTTAAAATTGTGGCAGATGCTGGACAGCCCATCAACGTCACAGTGGCCCGAATCAAAAAGCGGGACGACTGCTCTGTTGAAAGTTTTACGCCGAGCATCAGGGACGCCGCTGGCATGGTGCATGAGGCAACAACAACAGCAAGCAAGTTCAGCGGCCCAGCAGGGCCACAGATTGACACGTTCACGTACCAACTCACGATGGTCAGAAAAGAGAAGATTGCACCCGGCACAGCTACGCTGCTGGCAACGATCAAATACAAATGCCCCGAGGGTGAGCGTGTTGTTCAATACCCTCGCCATGCAAATTTAAGTTTTGACCTTAAAGGCTAATCATGCTAACCCTACTGTCTACCCTGATCAGTTTCTTAGCTGGTGGCCTGCCCAAGCTGCTTGGTTTCTTCCAAGACCGTGCAGATAAGAGCCACGAACTCACAATGGCAAGGCTCCAGACGGAGCGTGAGTTGGAGCTACGCAAAGCTGGCTTTGAGGCCCAGCAGCGGGTGGAAGAGATCAGAGTTGAGGGTCAGGCCATTGAAGCCGAGGCATCAGAACGTGCAGCACTCTACGCACACGACATAGCGATAGGACAGGGTGCATCACAGTGGATGGTCAACCTGCGCTCTGGTGTGCGCCCGATACTGACCTACGGGTTCTTCATCCTGTTTGCGTTTGTTGAAGTCGGCGGCTTCGTCTACGCATGGCATCGGGACATTGCATTTGATGTGCTTATTGCTAAGTTGTGGGACGCCGACACCCAGATCATCTTTGCATCCATCATCAGCTTTCACTTTGGTGGCAGAGCGTTCAAAGGTGGCAAGGATTGAAAGTCTCTGACCGCTGCAAAGAGATGGTAAAACATCATGAAGGCGTGCGGTTTAAACCTTACCGCTGCCCAGCAAAATTATGGACTGTAGGAGTAGGCCATGTTTTATACCCCGCTCAAGGTCGTTTACCTTTGGATCAAAGAGACTCTTACCCGCTGGAGCCGCATGACAACCGTACTTTTTCGAGCGACGAAGTAGATGGACTCCTTAGTGCTGATCTCCAGCGATTTGAAATTGGGGTCGCCCGACTTTTTCCTGTGGTGCTTACCGTGGGTCAAAACGATGCTCTTGTCAGCTTTAGCTTTAATCTGGGTCTGGGGGGCGTACAGCGAAGCACCCTCCGTCAGAAGATGCTTCGGGGCGAGATCGAAGAAGCCGCCGACGAGTTCTTGAAGTTTACGAGGGGCGGGGGTAAAATCTTGCCGGGGTTGGTCAAGCGCCGCAATGACGAACGTGCCCTGTTCCTGTCTTAGGATGAAAAATGCCGTTACAGAAAATTCAACTCAAGCCCGGTGTAAACAGGGAAGGAACCCGTTACAGCAATGAAGGCGGGTTTTATGAGTCGGATAACGTCCGGTTTCGGCAAGGCACGCCTGAAAAGATAGGCGGTTGGGTACGCATCTCTGCCTACACATTCTTGGGTGTTTGCCGTTCCCTGTGGAACTGGGTCACGCTGGGCTACCAAAGCCTCATTGGGGTTGGCACAAACCTCAAGTTCTACCTAGCCAACGGCGGCGCTTACTATGACATCACGCCCACGCAGACCGTCCACACACTAACCAATCCGTTTGCCACAGTTAGCGGTTCCGACATAGTCACAGTTACGGACGCCACTGGCGGCTACATTGACAACGGTTTTGTTACGTTTACAGGCGGCACGGCGGTGGGTGGACTGACCATACTGGGAGAGTTTCAGCTAACTTATTCTGCCGGTACAAGCTACACAATTACGTTTACATCTGCTGCAACATCCACAACCACAGGCGGTGGAACGGTCTATGCTGTGTACCAAGTCAACCCCGGCCCAAGTTTTGCCTCGCCCTTGGCTGGATGGGGTTCTGGTGCGTGGGCTTCTGGGACTTGGGGTAACAGTGCAAGTTCCGCTGAGTCACTGAGGATTTGGAACCAATTTAACTTTGGTGAAGACCTGTTGTATGGCCCAAGGGGTGGGCCGCTGTACTACTGGGATGCCACTATCGGCTACCTAGCGCCTACCGTCACTCTGACGATTGCCAACCCATGCGTTGTCACCACCACAATAAACCTTCCCGATCTGACTCCAGTTGTCTTAGAAACCTCTGGCGAATTACCCACAGGGCTGTTTGTAGGCACAATCTACTACACCCGTTTTGTGTCGGCTACCACCTTTAACCTGTCGCTAACCCCCACAGGGGCGCTCATCATTACTTCGGGCAGTCAGTCTGGTACGCACAAAATATCCCAACGTGGTGTTTTGTTGTCTGCGCTGTCATCCGCAAGCAATGTCCCGCTAAGTCAAATCTTCTTCCTTGTTTCTGATGCCAGCCGGTTTGTGATCTGTATGGGGACAAATGACCTTGGCTCTTCTGTGGTAAACCCCATGCTGGTTCGGTGGTCAGACCAAGAAGACCCGTCTATGTGGACGCCTTCCATCACCAATCAGTCGGGCAGCATCACTTTGTCCCACGGCTCAACCATCGTCACTGCCATTCAAAGCAAACAAGAGATCGTGATCTTCACGGATTCGGCGCTGTATTCACTCCAGTACCTTGGCCCACCCTATGTTTGGGGGTCACAGCTACTTGGCGACAACACATCTCTTGCTGGCCCTAATGCAGTGACTCTGGCTGCGGGGGTTATTTACTGGATGGGCGTAGACAAGTTCTACAAGTACGATGGACGGCTACAAGCCCTCCCCTGTGACCTACTCAGGTACATCTACAACGACATTGACCGGATACAGTTTGAGCAGGTTTACGCATCCACCAATGAAGGTTTTAATGAGGTGTGGTGGTTCTACCCCAGTGAAGGCTCTATGACCAACGACAGCTATGTGATCTACAACTATGTAGAAAACATCTGGTACTACGGCACTATGGCACGTACCGCATGGCTGGACAGCGGCCTTCAAGACTATCCAATTGCAGCCACCTACAGCAACAACCTTGTCAGCCATGAACTAGGTGTAGACGATGGCACAGAAGCCACCGCTGTACCAATCACGGCATTCATCACCTCATCTCAGTTCGACATTGATGACGGGCACAACTTCTCTTTTGTCTGGAGGATGCTGCCCGACCTGACCTTCAACGGCTCCACAGACGGGACAATACCCAGCCTGACCATGCAACTCCTGCCACTACAGAACTCAGGCTCTGGTTTCAACAACCCCAAATCAGTCGGTGGCGACAGCAGCAGTGCAGAGGGCACAGTCACAGCCACCCAGACCTACCCCATTGACCTAGACACCTACAACGGGCAGTTGAACATCAGGATCAGGGCAAGGCAGATGGCTATGAAGATCAGTTCAAACACCCTTGGCACACAGTGGCAGATGGGCGCTCCAAGAATTGACATCCGGCCTGATGGCAGGCGGGGTGGGTAATGGCACAAAAGAACGTAGTAGCCCCCCGGCTACCTAGCCCCCCACAGGAGTACGACCCTGCGTACATGAACCAACTGTTGAGCTTGCTGCGCCTGTACTTCAACCAACTGGACAAC
>Ga0208975_1000055_pt1 | contig 58491 bp, 66 predicted proteins | sample GreLakmeER78MSRF_FD_187700 | JGI IMG/M metagenome (GOLD analysis project Ga0208975, IMG submission 187700) | Freshwater lentic microbial communities from great Laurentian Lakes, MI, USA - Great Lakes metaG ER78MSRF (SPAdes) | ecosystem: Environmental > Aquatic > Freshwater > Lake | place: Great...
TTTGAGAGCATTGAATTGGCAGAACGTTTAAACTAAGGAGCGAACATGAAGATCACAATCACAATCCCCAAAGAAGCAGTTGAAGCAGTCAAGAGCATGGCCAAAGAGGTCTCGGGCAAGAAGCCCTCCAAAGAACAGCTGGCCGAGTTCTTCACACAGGACATTGAGGGCCTGTACGGCGACCTCTTTGATGAGGGCATTGACGATGCAGTTGAATGCTATTTTGGTTGACAGCCCTACATTTCGGTGCTATAATACACACATAGACAGCAACAAACAGGAGCGAACAATGGAAGCATTACAGACTTGGGAAGAGATGACAGTATTAGAGCAGTATGCCTGCCAGTACTGGGACATGTACAAGGATGCCTATGGCGTTCGCCCTCGCTGGATTGACACCACTCAGTGGACCGAAGAGCAGTTTGAAGCAGAGTTTGCTTCACTGGCTACTGCCATTGAGCAGGCTGAGGTTGAACGCAAGGCCGCTGAAGCTGAGGCTATGCATGCCTTTGAAATGCGAGTGCAGGGTCTGTTGATGTCGGGTGCCAATGATCGTGCGATGGCCCTGCGTTGGGTACACGAAGCAGAGGGTAGCAACGGTGATGACGACTACCTCTGCTACCTCGTTGGCTTGCCCTACGGTTATTTCCGTTCGGTTGACAGGGTTATTGTTTGAGCATATAATACACACATACACAAACAAAGGAATGAACATGAGTACAATCGCTTACAGAATCATAATGGCGCTCTTGTTGGCTTACATCGGTATCGGTGTGTATGCCGCGGTTACCTACATGAATACCCCGCAGACCTGCATCAACGGCATCGTTATGCAACCCAAAGGCGACATGATGGTTCAGTCAGGACTGTTGCCCGCACACTGTATGCCTATCAGCAGGGACTGACATGGTAACCATTGACCCTACACTGAACTCCCTAGAGGTTCTAGTGGTAGCAGAACACCTAGAGCGCCGAGGTGTTACCCACTACACCCTAACCCAGGGCAACGACTGTATTTGGGCCTACTACGGTGTAATAAATGAGTATTACATCTTTAAGGCGGGTCTTTTGGTTGACGTCCGGATAGATTGACCTTATAATACATACATGTTCAACGCACTAGAGGAAACGAAAATGACTACAGCAACAGAATTCAACGCTCGCTTGGTACAAGACGCTTGCAACGAAGCAGGCATCCAAGCTCGTACAGCCAGCAAGGCTTTCTTTGATCGTCATGGCGATCGTGACGCTTGTGGCTTTGCTTGGGTTGATGTCTACGGTGTTCGCAGTAACAGCCGCTTGGGCAAGACACTGCAATCCTTTGGCTTCCGCAAGAGCTACACAGGTAGCCTGCAGTTATGGAATCCCAGCGGTGCGGCTACACAATCAGTCAGCATCCTGGAAGCTGGCGCCGATGCCTACGCAAAGGTCATTACAGAGAAACTGGGTGTCAAAGCCTACGCTGGCTCACGTTTGGACTAAGGAATAGACATGAAAAAATCAATGGGCTTTATCCTGCTGATGACCGCAATCTTTCTCATGTTGGGCGTGGAGGGCACAATCGAAACCCTGCCGCCCTATGCAGGAGTTCCGGAATGGACGGTCCTGGGCTTATTCACCCTACTGGCCACAATAATCGGCCTGTTAGGCGTATCATACATCATGGAGAACAACAATGGTTGAATTAGAATTACAAGGACTCAACAGCCGTCAACAGGTCCTGGCTGACATTCTTTGGCAACTAGAGGAATACGATGATGTCCAGGCATTCATCGCTACCCTGCCTGATCGTGAAGCCTGCGAGTGCGAATCAATCATCGAAATGATGAAGTTGGCCCTGGTTGAACAGTATGCCGAAGGCATGAAGGACCAAGTGCCCATGACCGAGGCACAACGACTGATTGACAAAGTCCGTAAATAACAGTATAATAACATTTTTAACACACTAAGGAATAAAAATGGCAAAAGCTAACATGAAACCCAGCGCCGTTACCCAAGTACTTGAATTCGATACGGATGCGATCAAGCGCCGTGAGAAGGAAGTAGCTCGTGAGTCGGATCAAGAGATCCTGGATCGATTGGCAGAACGCTTTGACATCTTAACGGACATGACCAAGGCTGTCAAGTCGGGTGATGTACGTGCCATGATCGTGTCAGGTCCTCCGGGCGTGGGCAAGAGCTACGGTGTTGAAGCAGTACTGCAAAAGGACGGTCTGTTTGACACCTTGGCAGAACGCAAGCCACGCTATGAGATCGTCAAAGGCGCCATGTCAGCACTTGGACTCTACGCTAAACTCTACGAGTTCTCCGCAGAGAAAAACGTTGTGGTCTTTGATGACTGCGACTCTGTGCTAATGGACGAGCTCAGCTTGAACATTCTTAAGGGTGCCTTGGACTCATCAAAGAAGCGTTTCATTGCTTGGAACACTGACAGCCGCTTGCTCCGCAGTGAAGGCATTCCAGATCGCTTTGAGTTCAAAGGCTCTGCGATCTTTATCACCAACATCAAGTTTGAGCACGTTAGATCTAAAAAGCTTCGCGATCACTTGGATGCATTGGAAAGCCGTTGCCACTACATTGACCTGCAGATGGACACCGAACGTGAAAAGATGTTGCGCATACAGCAGGTGGTCAAAGAGAACGAGATGCTGGCTGACTACGAGTTTGAGCCCTGCATACAAGACGAGCTGATTGAGTTCGTAGTAGAGAACCAAGAGAAGTTGCGTGAGCTGAGCCTGCGCATGGTACTCAAGTTGGCCGATCTACGCAAGGCTTTCCCAGCCAACTGGAAGAGTCATGCCAAGACAACCTGCATGAAGCGAGCGTGATACAACGACTTGCTCTATACAGTAGCCTAGGCCTGCTACTGGATGCTCTGGGCTACGGTGCTGGCACCGTAGTGTTCTGGAGTGTTGTGGCCCTGTTCTGGGCCAGCGATCACTTGGCCCGCATTGAGACCATAGAAGACTTTAGGTCCAGTCTACTTGATGCACTAGAACAGGCACGTGATGAGCTGGCACGAGCACAGGATAGACTAGAACAACTACAACAAGACCGCAAGGACACACAATGACTAAGGACACACGTATAGACACCTGCCAGTACATAGGCACAGAGCAGGGCTATAGTAGACTACGGCCTACATGCACACACTCAGCACTAGCAGGGCGTAGCTACTGTGCAGAGCACATATACGTAGTCTATCAAAAGGGCACAGCACAGGGTCGACGCAAGAAGGATCAGCGTAGGGCACACTCATTGAGAGAGATCGTCAGCGACTTCAACGATGTCTACTCTGAACTGCTGAACAGCGGAGAGATTGAAGACTCCTGAGGGGCCGGTGGGGCACCGGTGGGGGTGGGGTAGTATTGCTTGCTGTTGCTACTTGCGCAACAAGCAAGCATGCCAAAAGTTCTCAAAGTTTTCTCAAAGTTTTCCTAATAATCGCCCCCCGTTAGATGTAATCACCAGCACCGTGGTTCTCATGGCCTCTTTTAATTTGCGCGGCAATATTTTTGCCCTGTGTATAGACCGGTCCCCCACAATAGACTATCTGCTGTACATATCAAGTGCGTCCCCATCAACTCCCGTCCATACACTAATGGTTCAATAAATATAGGCAAGGGCAGGGTATAAAATGGCAACACAAATTAAATTAATACAAGACACGGCAGTTAATTGGACCAGTACTAATCCAATATTGGATTCGGGTCAACAGGGAATAGAAATAGACACACTTAAAATCAAATACGGTGATGGAACTACAGCCTGGACTTTATTAGCATACAGTGCTGGTCATTTTGATTTTAGCGATAACTATGCCGACGACAGTAATTTTGTAACCTTAAGTGAGATGCAAAAATAGATTCGACCATTTGAAATTTTTGCGCGGCCATTTTTACACAGTGTGCCTAGTTCGGCCATTATCCAAGCAGATAATTAGGGTGATAAAAAATTTTGCGCTACCCCTACGGGGTTTGGCTCTCGGTTCCGATGCTAGTCTGCATTTTTAATTAAATATTTGTCATGCGTATGCTCTATGATCGTTATCCGGAATTGCCCTATCGTGCGGCAGCACCGTGGCCCTTTGTGGAATATAAGGGCAATGTAGATTGGATTGCCAGTGTAGATCTAGTGGAGTCCTGGTTAGAACGATCTGTAGGTCATCATTGGGTACATTGGACTTGGAGCATGTACACACTGGATCAGCAGAATCTATGCGGAGTCAGTTTCCTGCATCAGCGTAACTGCACATTATTTTTGCTCAAGTTTGGCACAGTATAAATATTATCATGCCCATACAATTAAACTATTCTCTTCCCGTAGCAGGATCTACAGCTGATACACTCGATGTTTGGTCACTAGCACCCGATGATTTTTCAGTGGGAGTACACATTATACACATTGAACTAGTTGACTCTCTTGTGGTTAATCAACAAGAGTTTCAGAAGGTTGTTAAGTCTATTACCTATAGAGTTGAGGTCAAGCATATAATTACAGACGAAATTCGTGATTTTATAGATACTATGGTATTTGACCCGGACATGATACGTTCAGACTCATTTGTTGAATATGATCAAATTTCCTTGTCCACAGCAAAAAGATGGATATCGGCTACAACCATTAACAAATGTAATGATCTACAGACTCAGTTTGCCCAGGATATTAACCGTCGAGAAGAAGAGGCCGCTAGACAATCTCGTATTGTAATACCCAATTGGACCGATTAAATCTTTAGGGATTCAAACCAGACCTGACATTCGGGCCAGTTGCGGTATATGTGTGCCAGTCCACCAGCTTGAATCCATTCGGTACAGTTACTGGTACGATCATCTATTAGTATATCACCCGGCTTACAATGACGCCACTTGTCATGACTGAATGGTCCCAGGAACACGGGGATACCTTCAAAGTGTTCATGTGCCCACCATACTTTATCGCTGGCAGCATGGGGCATACTATAGTCGTGTGGCAGTGCTGTTAGAAAGAATAGTCCGTCTGCACGTCCATTTGCCACTGCATCACGGCAGTATTCAACCAGTTCGCCGGCGCCTTCTTTCACGGGCAAGTGGCGATAAAAATGGCTATCTTGTTTAACACGATCCCAATCCTCTTGTGGGATGCGTTCGTTGTCTTTGTTCCAACGCATCTTGAGAAAGTCTTGGGCCGCAGAGTGCCAATCTGCTACTACATCGTCCATGTCTAAATATATTGTTGTCATGCTAACAGTATACATGAACTGCTGGACAAATACAACAGGGACGGATTAGACGCTGAGTTTTCTGTCTTCTAGCTCTAGAGTGGCCTGCATCAGCTGACCGATAACTCCAGAGTTTCTTAGAGTTTTAAACACCACGTTGGCTCGACCTAGTTCGCCAGTTTTAGACAGGCCTTCTTTGCGATATTTGCTCAATAGTTCTTTTATGGTTTTTAACCCTGCTAGGTCTTTATCCTGTACGGCCTGCGTGATCAATGTTACCCATGCTAGGCACACGCGGTCTATGTCTTGAGCAGGTTCTCGGTCAGGTTGGGTAGGTTTTTGTACCCAGGTATCTTTGAGTAGACTGTAGCTACTGCCTTTGACAGGACGGGCATGATCTTCAGCATAGCATTCCACGGGTATACCATGTACTGTGATATTATGACGTAGTTTCCATAATTTGCGCTTGGTATCAAACAATTCTTCTACAGGCTGGTCGCAGGTCACTGTATCGTAGGGTACTATAATATGCAGGTCCAAATCACTAAACCTTGTATAGGTGTAGGAACATTGACTTCCGGTAATTATGATATCTTTAACTTCTACAGGTACTTCTAGGAATTTAAAAAATTCACGAGCAATCTTAAGCAATCCGTCACGAACTTTTGGCCTAAGGCTGTAGTTGTCCCATATGAGCGGATTTAATGATGGGTGTAATTCTACACCTAGTTCTAAGTTCGACATAACAAGATATTTATCAGTTAAATACTACTATGACCACAGAAAACTATAATGGACACCTAATTGTTGCACAGCCTAAATGTATTAGTAATTTTTTTAATAAAAGTACCATATTAGTTGCTGTACACGCACACAACGGTGCCTGGGGTGTTATCACTAATCGAGTGTTTAATAGGATGGAATCCGGCTTGGGCGTTATAATGAACCAGATTGGTATAGAATTTGACAATGTAGGTGATCACCCATTATATGTTGGCGGTCCTTTAGAAACTAACAGAATAAATGTTATTCACAGTTTAGATTGGGCAGGACCTAGCACAACAACAGTAACAGATCATATTGGAATAACCAGCGACCTGTCTGTGTTGGCCGCTATTGCAGGGCACCGAGGCCCTGAATATTTTAGGGCATGTGTAGGTATTTGCCGTTGGGGAGAAGGACAATTGGAGGGAGAAATGAGAGGTCTCCCTCCTTGGCTACCCGAGCATCGTTGGCTTCATGCTCCGGCCACAATGTCCAATGTATTTGACTTTACCGAACAGTTCCAATGGCAAAATGCCATTGTTGACGCGGCTAAAGAAACTACCAAAGAGTGGCTTTAATCTTTCTCAGAGTTTAGGCTTGCAAGCATTGTACGAATCTTAGCACTATCGGCAGTACCTCGAATTTTTCCTATATTAATGCCCTGCGTGGGATCTGCAATTTCTCCAGTCTCGTGATCTACTGCATTGTTAACAGTACTTGTTTTCTTTAGATTTGCATAGATACTGCTAGTTTTTCCACCACCACTTTGAGTATAACTTCCCTGACTTTCTTCTTCACCTAGATCGGTAATTCTCAGTGTTTCCACGTTAAATTCTAGATCTACTTTTTGCCCAACACCACTCGAACTACGTGTCTTCATAAACTGAATCTGATAGCGTCCACGTTCTTTCATAGCACGGCTTGTAAAGATACCGATGACATTATCTGCTGTCATAATCTTACTCAACCCGCCGCTAATATGACTGTGATCAAACTCGATTTCTTCAACAGCACTACGATTTAACTGTGACGCGGTAACTGTAATACATTGTGTCTCCATAGCCAAATTTCGAATCTCTTCTGACACATATTTGTCTTTTACAAACAAATCGCTGGGCGAGACCTTCACTGATAAAGGCATCATCAAATCCAGGTAATCTATTAAAATAACGTCTGGTTTCTGGCCAGTTTTGACCTGATATTCCTTCAAATAGGCTCGAATATCGTTACAATTTTTTCCCGACGGCATATACTTAACTTGAAGGTTTCCTGCCTTCTTACCTAACATTTTAACCTTTAGTTCCACATCGTCGATATTCTTAAAAATGTCGCGGGTTGTAATACCTGTCATCATAGAATCCAAACGCATTGATACTAATCCTTCACTAAGTTCAAATGTTAGATATATTACATTTAACCCTTGTAGCGCCCAGTTTACTCCTAGATTTGCAAGGAACAAACTCTTGCCCCCACCAGACCCTGCACAGAAAATATTCAACTCACCTCGGTTAAATCCACCATATAGTTTCTTGTCAATGCTGGGCCAACCAGTACTAATCTGCCCGTTCCCGTCTTTAAGTTTAGTCAATCGTGCTCTAGGATCTTCAAAGTAATCTGTACCCATATCCTTGTTTAGACTAATCTGGATAGCGTCTTTGATCAGCTTTTCAACCGGACCGTAGTCGCCATCTTCTAGCAAATCGCTTGATTGAATAATAGCACGTTCTAAGCCTTTATGTCGACTAAAATTTTCAAACTCGTCCATTAACCAGTCATAGTTCTCTTTGGGCAAACTAACTGATTGGAGGTCCTTGCCGCAGTTAGCGTTGACAATATGAATGTCTGGTATTACCCTATACTCATCTGTATATGTCTTGATAAATTTTGCTGTATCTTGTAATCGTTGGTCAAAATTTTCTGGGTCAAAAATGTTTGCACAACGCATAAATGTTTCAGCATCGCTAAGAAACATTTCAATGTATAATTTTTGTACGTTAAAATCGTAATTGGGTTTTTCTTTTTTATTCATGTATTGCTTCTAGTTTTTTCTTTAATAGATTTATTTTTATCTCTCCGTGAACCTTATAGTGTAGTATTGTGGCTAACACATACAAACGTCCGTGTCTTTTTACCGAATCAGCCACGTCTTTAATATCTTCACTCCACGGGGGCATACTAACAGACCAGTTGTTTTTTATTGCCGCTTTGAGCATTTTGGCGCCTGGCCTATCTCTATCCGGTACTACTATAACTTCTCGTCCTAATGCGTTTAGACGCATAACTTGTACCTCATTAGGTTCATTATGTCCTATAGCACAGCCATCTATAGATATTGCATCAAATTGTCCTTCTACAACTATAACATACTTTCTGTCATTAGGTTGTGCAGTTAGGTTGAATACATATCCGGGTTGACTATGTGCTAGGTATTTTGGCTTACCTTCTGTTATTTTACGCCCTGTAAATCCCACTATTTTGTTATCTTGGTAGTATGGTATAATAACACGATCTCTATATCCGGGTTCGGGAGACCACATCCAATCATACCAACTTAGGTCCATTTTACGTCCTAATACATATTCTACAACTTTGATAAATTCTTCTTCAGGATCGGGTATGTCTGTGAACTTTTTACAATCTTTTGGTAACTCAACTTCTTTAAGTTCGAAGTTAAATTCTTTTTTGTCAGTAGGTTGATCTTCTTGTTCTTTAAGTGCGGCTAGTGATAATTTTTGCACTTCGCTATCAGGTATGCCAAACCAGTTAAACAGAGTTTTGGTGTTCTTGCTTAACAGCTTACCCTTGCTCCATCCAGCTTTATATCCGCAATTAAAACAATGGTATATAAACCCGTCAGCAGTTAGCATTATACCACCGCGCTTGCGATCATCACGTCGATCACCTCTATGATGACAACAGGGCGCATTGAAGCTGTCCCAACCGCTAGGAGTTTTCTTGCGATTTGGAGGTAAGACGGCTAGTAAGGCATTCTGTATGAGGCTCATACAGTTAGTTTAACTTCTATACAGGAGTTTGTCAAATGTTCCGGCGTAGGCAGTATCGTTATTCTGCTGTGTAATTGGGTTTTTACTAGGAATGTATCTAATTCTAACATTCGAAAAGACACCGTTAAAGTTAACATAATCTACGCCAGTATACCCTGTATAACTTTTGGTAGATAATGTAGCATAGTTGCTAAAACTACCCGGACTATTTTCCAGTGTACCTTCTACAATTACTTGTCCTTTGTATCCGGATAGATAGAAGGCCATTGTATGTAGGGCTGAGTTAGAATTGTATTCTGGTTGTGCTTTTAGATTGCCGCTATAGTATTCATACTGTTGTGCTTCGAGGTCATAGTTATATTGTGGCTGGAACGATGTAACCTCAGTACTAGATTGTAGCACAGGACTGATATCTTCTAATAGTTCTAAAGTACCGCTAATTCCATAATAGGTATTAGAATAGGCTAGATCATAGGTACCAACATCGTTTAATTTTTTGATGCTAAACTTGTAAAACCCCTTATCTAAATCTAACGTATCACTCTCAGATAAGGTAAGTAAACCAAGTCCCCTAGTACTAGTGGTTGCTCCATTATCTAGGATTTCTATAGATTTTTCTACCAGTTGTCTGCGGTTAGTTGCGTCAAACATGCTAAACACAAAAGTGCTAGTCGAAACGGGTAACAATTTTTGATCACTGTTTTTGAATTGAAATTGTATCTTATTTTGCAATCCCTTTTGTATTTTTAACTCGCGCTGGTACATAATATTATAGGTCCTTGTATTTTGATCCAAATCCAATATTACGGTGAATAAATTGGTGTATAAATAGATTGGGCACTTTTGCATAATGTGTATTTATTTTTTAAACGATGGTTACAAAAAACAGCTTTCTAAACGATTTTCCTTTTATAACATGTATCAAATCTAATGATATTGAATATGTAGGAATTGTCATTAATTTCGACGATTACGTCACCAGTATATATGATCTTGGATCTATTAAAACAGATGACGAACGCAAACACTTTCTAAATCTGGGGGAAAGTTGGTGGTGGGAAAGTAATCGCAAAATCCCTATTAATATTTTCTTAAAGGTTGAAATGCTGATGTTTAAACCATGCATTAAAACCTTTAATAGAAAAGATGTAGAGATAGTATTTGGACCAACTGTAAATCTTGGCGATATAGCTGAAAAAAGAATTAAACGTAAGAGCATACAGCTGATTAGAAGTACTAAGAAAACCCGTAACTAATCTTTTCACAAATAAAATTCATCTGTACAACAATCGCTAGTGCATACGCGGTTGCATGACTTTTCTTAAAAAAGTATTCATCATTCTCTGGCCTGGTCCATACCTCTGCCATAACCGTAGGCCATTCTTGCCCAATTAGATAACGCTTTGCAGGTCGAATCATTGCTAGTACTGCGGCTAACTGTTCTACACTCCTTGGTTTCATTTCTTTTAGGATAGACCCGTGTCCGTTTACGTGAAATAGTAAGTTGCTGAAATCAGTTTGCTCTAGTAGATCCCATAATGGTTCTTGATTCATTAATTGAATTAACTGTTCTTCATTACGTATGTCTTTGTACACGCCTGCATTTAAAAAATCTATTTTAAAGTAACCTCGATCCTCTGCGGCTTTGTAATCAATTGTGCTTAATCCTGTTAGTGGATTGTACGGTACAGAAGTACAATATACTCCAGAATTGTGTTTTTTAAAAGCTCCATTATCGTCTTTCATAGACGCAGGTATATGATCAATAATCTCGAGTATTGTTGTTCTATCTGCAAAATCGATGTCAATATCGGGCATTATAATTCTCCACTTTCTGCTAATTTCAATATAAGGCTATAATGTTCGTAGGCCTTCTTCACTGCCGGGTAGTTGTCTCGTAATCTTTTTTCTTTATACTTTTGTTCCATCATAACTTCAAACATTTGATAATGGTGTGCCCCATTTTGTTTCATATTGTTAAACACTTGATCTTCAAATTCTTTAATACGTTCTAACTCACTTAGCGGTATCTCTATCGTGTACAGTGGTTCGGTTTCATAATTAAGGCGGGGGTCTTGAATTAGATTATAATCATCGGGATCGCTAAAATACTGACGGTTGATAGGTCTATATCTTGCAAATCTTTTATTGGTATTAACAACAGTGATATTATGTTTTTGGCAAAATACTTTCATATTATTCATCTGCCCACCTTAATATAAACATTAGATGATCTCGTTTGTCAAAGAAAAAAAGTTTAGGGTGTCGGTAGAACCAACGCTCTCCAGTAGGTGAGCCAAGTCGTTCCTGTAACCAATTGTGCATCTCTGTAGTCATGCCGTAACGACTTAGTTCAACAACATTGTAATCGTATTCTAGTACTATCATAACCATCTTAAAATAAACATGCTGGCATCTTTTTTATTTTCAAATATAAAATCTCTACTATGCCATTCGTAAGAACCTTTACAGTTATCATTAAGCCATGTATTAATTCCTAAATGATAGTTACCTGGTATCATAACACGAGTCCACCCTATAGATTTGAGCATACCCCAAAGTATTTCGCGGTCAATTTCTCCCTGCATCTGCATAGACATTTTGTGGGCAATTTCTTCTTCTAATGTCATATTATGATCCATATTTTAATATAAACATAGTAGCATGTTTGTCAACATAAAACGTAAACACTGTATGTTGTGGTACAACTGCTTCATAACTAAAATTATCCCATTTAGTTTGAATATACGCAAAGTCAAAATCTTTTCCTTGAACTAGTCCCTGTGCTCTAAGTTCTCCAACAAGTTCCATAACGTAATTAGGGCTAAGAGACATGAGTTTGACTTCAACCATGTTATCTTATATCTGTTTCTTTAAGTATTTCCGCCACCAATGCGGCATCTGCCGGATGCTGTTTAAATTTCTTAACCCAAAATTGTATGTCGAATGCAGGTGCAATCATTTCTAATTGTTCGTCATTCATATTACCGATCATCTTTTTCCCACCCGAGCAATTAAGTATAACCCATGCACTAATCTTTCCGTTCTTTATATCGTGTACTGCTTTATTAAGATTTACGTATTCGAAATAATGATTAAATTGTGCCTGACTATAATCGCCCCATTCCATCATAGTTGTCAATGTTCTCTGCACCGCAGATTCGACCGGTTCAAGTTTAAGCATTTCGTATAGATAGGTTTCGTATAGCTCATCTCTACACCAATGATCTAGTTTAACTCCGCTCTTAATTACAAAATCTATAAACTTTTCTGGATATATCGGCATTACATTGTTAACAAAACTTCCAAATTTTACAAAAGCATTGTAGTATGCACTCTTACAAAATTCTTCATAGGTCTTAGACTTTTTAGCATTTTGTGTTAGCTGATAGAACCTATTAAACGCTATTAATCCTGCCTGAACACGCTTCTCGTCTTTTTGCATGGCACGCCGTTTGTTTTCGCACATATGAGCATACAAGGTCTTTTCCTTCATAAAGGCCTTGGTACAATGTACACAAATAAATGGTTGGTCAGCTAATGCTATCATTATGCTTTTTGATATGTTTGTTGAAAAATATCTTTCTTTACTACACCGTAGTCGTTGGATCCGTGGCGTACAATAAAATCTTCTCCCGGATTGTAGTGTAACTTCTCGCCCCAACTAGTGTCCACCGTTCCGGAGTGATCAGCAAGTTTTGCCACCTTAATAATCTTCTTAGGGGTACAAACACCGTGCCCATGATCGTCTTTAAGTTCTGCAAACTTCTCCGGAGGAATAGGATACTGCTCACCTTTTGGGCCAGTTAGTATATAATAGCCTGCCTTGTAATTAACTGGACCTTCTAAAGTTTTAATCTGTCCGTCTTGAGAAGCAATCTCATATTTTTCTTTGGCAGGACGTTTGTAAGTTTTAAATCCGTCTTTAAACCAGTCATCTGTAATACCAACACCTTCAACAATGTTGATAAATTTTCTAACATCACTCATAGTCTTTCCTTTGCTTTTTATCAAATCCCATTTTGTCAAATAACTCTTCAATGTCTTTTTTATCCATTATAGATGCCAATAACTTAATCTCATCCATCTTTTTTGCAGGATATAATTCGGCCAATAATTTTTCAATCTTGTGTGCTTTTTCTTTTTTCCCTGCGGCAAGATATGGATGATATGCACTAACACCGGTACCAATCCCTGCAAATAACTTCCACAATAGTTCTTTGTGATTTTTGCTCAATGTCCAGTGATTTTTATTAACTAACTCGTTGGTCATTTCTAAAAACCATTCTTGTGTATCTCTGTCACCTTGTACACTTGCTGAATACCTCATTAAAATAAAAGGCGCAAATGCTTTCTTTTCTTCATTAGACAGCTTTTCGTAGAACTCATAATTTTTTTGATCTACAGCGTTGAGTTCTCGTTTAATATCAAGTTTTGCGGTTGCCATATTTTTTTTCGTAATCTTTAGTTAGGTAATATGTAACTTTAACACGATTCAATGCTTCTTGTAAAGTAGGATTGGTTTTTGCTTCTTGCCGAATATCGCCCCAAAGTTTACTGTCCATTATGTGATCATGTAGTGGCCTGCCGTCAGCGGTACGGGGATCAAAGTTTGGATCATCTTTTTTATAATCCCAACCAACTGCTTGTCTAGTACTGGGATCTGCTCCAAATTCTCTAGAGTAAACTACATTGTCTACACGTTCGTGTATGTACGTGGCACCAGGTTTAAGAGTTCCCATACTTACCAACACCTGGTGTAATCTACTAGCTCACTTTGTCTACTAACTTCTTTGACAAAGTAAGCACAAAGCGGATCTTCGCCTGCATGTAACGGAGTACATAAAAGTTGTCCAGGACGCATCTTAGGAAAATACCACTTAACATCTTGATAGACATTTATAATATCTATATCGTGGAATTCTGGTCTAAAACTTCCTAATGGGTTAAAGCAATATGCACGGAATCCTCTATCATTAAGACTAGTAATAGGTAACACCTCCATATCGGGGCCTTCTGGGTCTCCAACAATGCAACACCAATCTAATGGCATTGTAATTTCATAAGGCCCGATTTTTAGTACCACTGCTGGGCCAGTAAAACTTTCCAGGAAAATTAATGGTATAAAGAAGTAATCGGGGTTACTACTGTCGCTGTTATCAAGTACAGCGAATCTTAAATCATCTTCGATTTCCTCTGGAAGGTCGTTAAGATAAAATGTTTTATTTTCTAGTGTTAATATTTGCATTATTGGTATTTTACTTTCTCTATAGTGAATCGGTATTGTGCTTCCTTATAGAATTTCTTTCGTTCAGTTAAGTGTTTTTTAGCATATTTTGTTGAGGCTGTCAAGTCCCAGATTTGTACGAAGTCCTTATCCTCCGCCTTTCGAATACCGCGCCCAATTGATTGTATAACGCGAGTAAAGCTCTTTCCGGGCTCAAGAAGAACCAGATTAAAAATCCTTGGGATATTAATGCCAACAGCGGCCACACCATAAGTCGCCACAATAATCTTGTTAGTGCTTGTTTTAATTTCATCATATTCTTCTTTTCTATCTTTTGTTTTCACTGCGCCGGAAATGAAGACTGCATCTTCTAATTTTTCTGTTAAGAATTTTCCAGATTCAATTCTATCTACCAATACTAGAGTGTTTCCGCTTTCAGAAATTCCTTGAATTAAACTGCCAATATATGACATCCGTGTTTCGTCTGTTACAAGATATTTTAACTCTTCTGGGTAACTTCCGAATTCTTTCCATTCAGCTGTTTGTATCACTTGTACGTGGCATCCGCTTAATACACCTTTTTCTTGTAACTCGTGTGCCGCAACGCGATGAACTACTTCTCCTAGGCTTGCTTTTAAACTTTGGAACTCAAAATCTTGTTTTGGCACAGTCCCTGTTAATCCCCAACGGATAGGTGCATTAGCTAAATTTCTTGTCAACAAATTTTTAAGAACTTCGGCTTTAGCCATATGTACTTCGTCAACCATAACTGTTTGAACACCGTCAAGGAATTCTGCAAGAGTTAAAATATCGGAATCTTCATCCCGATTTTTGGATTTTTTGTCTAAGATATTGAGACTTTGCCAGGTACAAATTGTATGTGTTTTATTAAGATCTTTTCGGTCGCCGTAGTAAACCCCAACATCTAATTGACAATTGATAAAGTCTTCTTCGGTTTGTTCTACTAAACTTTTATTAGGAACAATGGTTATTGTTCGACCATATTTTTCACAAATTTTTGCCAAAGTTGCAGTGGTTATGGTCTTACCGAACCCTGTGGCAATTTCTTGTATGCATTGGGGATTAGCTAAGAATTTGTTAATAACTTCAACTTGGTCATCACGTAGTCTAATCTTTTCGCCTGCATATCGATGACCCTCGGGCCATGTTGCATCACCCCAAAAATCCTCAAAAATCTGAGAAAATTCCAAGTTTGAATGAGTACGCAAATCTTCAACCTCAATATAATAATTTTTTTGTTCTAGATATTCTAGTACCTGATCAAGCATTGAAAGATATGTTGTTCCGCCTAATCCAAAAAATGGAATAGTTCCATCCCATCGACCTAATTTATACGCAGGCCGGTATCTTGCGGTGGGGTCTTCATACTTAAACTTTTTAACCAGAGCCTTACGTGTGTCAAGATCTAAATTTTCTATCTTAACATTTACTTCATCGCGGATAATAACTTTACACGTTGGCAATTGTTTTCCTTACTTTGTAATTAATCACACAATGGTGATTTTTTACTAAATTTTTCTGTGTGTAATGAGCTGCCTCATCACCTAAGTTTATTATAACATCAATTTCTCTATTATAGTTAATTAAAGTCTTAGGAATTTTGCCACTTAAGAATACTATCTTAATTTTTTCATCCAATGGATTATTCAGTTGAAACATCTTAACAAATTCATTAAAATCTTTTCCTTTATCATTGTCCAATCTAAAAAGTACGGTCATCTGTTCTTTAGAAATTCCAATATCATTTAGGAATTTGTAGCAGTATTTTAGATTTAATATCTCACTACCACCGGGAATTAAAAATAAACAAAAATTATGATACTTAATGAAATCTGTTAAGTCATATAATGTATATATGTCGGGGTTGACCACAAACCCTTTTGAAAGAGGAGTATCTAATACTTGTCTTGTAATAGGATTTATAGAATTAGATGCTATCATCTTCTCAATTGTTTCATCCCACGTGGTAATCCCTTGTTTTTTTGCCAAAAACAACGTTTCTAAAAGATCTGTGGAAGTTGGTTGGTCTACCTTATGATGAACATTTTGAAATTGAAATTTATCATCATCGAACGTAATCATAGGAACATACTGTTCTATGGAATTTTTTATATCTTGTATATCGTTTAATAAATTAACAATTTCTTTCTCAATCTCAAACCCGTTAGGTACCAATACATCGTTAACCCACCCTAAACATTCTTCCCATATGGGAAATGTCCAGCATCTAAGAGTATCACTCCATGCTGGTTGGTTATCATAGGCTATACTTCTGTTAAGTAATTGAGCGTTATCTAATAATTCTTTTTTAAAGTTTCGAATTGACAAAATAATTTCTTCATCATACGGAAAAAATGCGGCCAATTTCCTTTTGTTATCATCAGTAACGATAAATTTAACAATTTTACTTTTTTCAATTGTTCTTATTGGCAATTTGAATACAGGTTGGTCAGCAAACGGGACTACATCTGTTTTAAGTAGTACATTTAATTGTGAACTATATTTTTTAATAAGCCGTTGAGCCAATATTGCTTGTTTTTCTGTAAGACCCAGACCTTTATCTATTTGACTAGAGAAGCTAAGGACAATTTTTTCATCTGGTGGGGCCATTTGTATTCCAATAGAGAAATAAAAATGACCTCCCCTAGACATAGTATGGATTAGATCTTCGATGAACATAACTTTGCTGATTAAAGACTTGCGTCTTCTAAACCCGAAACTCTAAGTTTAATAATGTTGGATAATTGCCATTGTTTTATATCAAGTCCTTTGACAATCCCCAACCATTGGTTGCGTAAGAGTGCAAATTCATTAATAATTTTCTCCATGTCAACTACGTCGGCTTCTCCGTCAACATATTTTTCAACGTCTCTAGAGCTTAGTGCTCTTTGATAGTTTTCTAGATATTTTTTGAAGGCTTTACTACGAATCCTTCGAAGTTCGATATTGAGATATTCCAACACAGCTTCAATTTCTTGAAGCTGGTTGAAACGTTGCTCAACGATGCCCGGCAATACGGAACTGGCTTTTTCTATGTTGCCGTAGATTTTGGTCTCTTGTCGTGCAGTAGTAAGTTCAGAGTAAAAATAGTCAATACATGCTGGTAAATGATTAATATCTTTACTAACTTTAGCATACCAGTGCGACATCAATAGTCCTCATCTTCCTCATAATACTCACTATCATCAGCATCGGCTACCTCGTCGTCGGCAATGGCTGTTTTAATTGCATCGTCAAGATGGGGATCATATCCAGATAATCCCTCAATCACAGATGTTTCAACATCCTTACCTAACAAGAAATCGATAAACTGATTTGCTGCCATTTCTTTATTTTTCTCTGGGATATATTCTCGAAATGTATCCCAAATTTCAATAATTAATGTCTCTTCCATTATGCTTCTTCCTCTTCGTTAGTTTCGATTGTTGTAGGAGTTGCTGTAACAGAGTTGTCCCACTCTTTCATAATTGTCATGAGTTTATCCTCACTCCAATTCTTACGGAACTCTGCAACAATCTCACCAGTTTCTTTACTGGTGTATGCTAATTTATTCCCAACCTTAGATAATACACCCATTTTCTCAAACATATCGACTAAACCTGAACTAGGAGCCATACCAGTTGAATATGGAATCTCAACTTGTACACTTTCAAAAGGTTTAGCATAACGAGTTTTCATAATCTTACATGCGGCACGGATCCCTAACACATCAGTAACTTTGTTACCATCTGCGTCAACTTTGAGTTTGAGTTTCTTCATAGCAACAACAATTGATGATGCGTAAACAAAGCCTTGCCCACCTGAAATTTTGTCATCCGGGTCAAACATGTCTTGACTTGCGTATGTGTGGTTGGTACAAACCATACCTACGTTGTAACTACCAAACATGTTCACACAGTTACGAACAAGACTTGTAAGTGCTTTGGGTTTACGACCCATATCACCTTTCATTTCGCCTGCTTCGAACTGATTTACGTCAGTTGGAGTAAGCAACATGCCTAACGAGTCGATTACAAACAACACCTTTGGACGTTCTTCCAAAGGCATTACTTTAAACTCTTTCATGAACTCTGAAATAGTTTTAGCCACATCATCGATCATTGCCATGTTAAGTTTAAGTAACTTATCTTCGCTTGTGTCAACACCTAAATCTAGTAACCACTGTTTGTCCAAAGCATTTTCGCTGTCAACTAAGACAACAAAAATGCCCTGTGCTTGAGCGGCTCTAATAATGTTTCCAGAACAGATATATGATTTACCTGCGCCGGATTCTCCAGCAAACACAGTTACCTTACCTAAAGGAACTCCTTTAAAGAAGTCCCCCGAGATAAGATAGTTTAGTGCATAGTTGCCAGTACTAACCCAATCAGTTGGGTCGTTAAAACCAATTCCTAAGCCATCAATACTCTTGGTGATAGACTTGCGGAACTTCGAAATATCGAAGGCCTTTCCCATGGTCTATCTCCTTATTATTGCTTTTGACGATTACGAATCATTGCCAAGATATCTTGGGCACGTGAACTAGCACTGTCTCCAGTGTCAGCTGATTCAGCAACTTTGAGTGCGGGTGCTGGAGCCGCTTTCTCAAAAGGGATCTCATCCTCGTCTATTGACGGAGCAGGTGTCGGAGCCGCTTTTGGAGCCGCTTGTGTGTTTGACCCAGTAGCTGAACCGCTACCGCCCATACCTGCTGGTTTGAAATACTGACCCCAGCGTTCCATATCAAATGCGTCGCCATCTACTGATGCTTCAAACATTTCTTTCATAACTTTGAGTTCAACTTCGCCCGGTTTCTTAGGCAGGAAGCTCTTAAGATCAAATACGCCATACTGCTTAATAGCGGCTTGTTCTGCTTCGCTTAGAGCACGTTCACGACGAGCCCATGTACTGGTAGAATAATCAGCATAACCGCCTTTACTAGTCTTAGTGATCTTAAAATCCAGACCACGAACATAGTCTGTTGGCAACTCTTCGATCTCGGCGTCCATTAATGCGTTTTTAACAATGTTAAAAATCTGACTTCCGATAATAAATCGACGAATTGGGTTCTCTGGAGTTTTATCTTCCTGGTACTTGCTGTCAACAACAAATCCTTGGAAAAGATAAGATTTCTTTTTCCAATATTTGCGACCCATATCTTCCAGGCTCTTATCTTTGAACCAAGGACGCACCTCAGTAAGTATTGGACAAGTTTCGCCCCACATTTCCATACAAGGAACTTGCACTTGTGTAGGTTTGCTGTTTGTTTCACCCTTTACTCCTGCGAACGGCAATTTGATCATTGCTCGTTCGATCCAGAAGAATGTGTTATTTGGATCAGCATCAGGCAAGAAACGAACGGTTGCGTTTGTTCCTTCTGCGATATTCCAATGGGGGTAAATTGCGTTGTCACCACCGCCTGCGCCGCCGGTGTTTTGTTGTGATGATGCTTGAAGTTTTGCGCGAATTTCTGCTAAAGTTGCCATAATGATTTATCCTTAATGTTTAATTTTATGTGCCATTCCTTTAAAGCCAACTGACTAAAAAGAAAAAGTGCATATAGTTAACTATACGCACTTTTATTTATCTCTGCAACCTAAACGGTGCTAAAAATATGGTTTATTTTGCCAAACCTGCAAGTTTTATAATGTTAGAAAACTCATCATCTTCTCTCATTGGTTTTGCTGGTTGTATAGCAGGTGGTGCCGGTGTAGCAGGTGTTGCCGGCGCTACTCTGATAGCATTACCAGGTTCTATAGTTGTAACTTTCCCTACAGATTTTGAAGAAACACCTTCTGGATCACCGCTTGGTGCGGTAACATTTGGCTGTCCAGGTTTTGGAGCATCTGCTGTCCAAACGCCGCCTTGAATTGACCCTTCGCTTTGTCCGGAAAGTTTTGCAACAAATTTCTCTGCTAACTTGCCTGCTTGGTCACCAAGTTCTTTTCTTACATGAATAATAACACCCTCTTCACCTTTTGGAAACGGTCCAAGCCCTTGCTCTTTATGATTCCTGTTATAGAAAGATTTTACCAGTTCAGCAATCTTTTTAACATTGGGCCCGATTGGTAGTCTTTTATTATTCTTTGAAAGAATAGTATCTTCATTTTCTTCATCTGGTCTAGATTCATACATGCCAACTTCATCTACAACCTTTTCCATATGTTGTAGTTCGCTTAGTGTATCAGCAAGAAAATCTTCGTCATAACTTAGTAGGTAACGAATCTCTTTATGATCCATACCTAATTTCATCATGGCGCCGCCGATCATTTTGATAAGCTGTTGTTCATTACGCGGTTCATATCTTGCACCTTTATCAAACAGATAACGAGCAACTTTATAACTTGTACGGTCCTCTGCATCTTCACTTACTGGTTGTCCAACAGGAACCTGTGTTGGTTGTACTAGACCAAATTCTTGGGCAGCTTCTGGATCTTCTTTTGCTAACCATTCACCTACAGGGTCTGATAGGGGAGTATTTGGGTCAATAGCGGCTTTGCCTTCGATTAGTTTTTGCAATTCTTCATCGCTGATGCCTATACCTTCTAGAGCTTCGATTGCGGCGGTGCCGTCAACTCCTAAGGTTGTTCCTTGGTCTAATAGATCTTTAAGAGCCATTAGTGTATCTGGTTCAATTCTTCCTTCTACTATTGCATCAGCCCAGTTGGTAAATTTTGTAAAATAATTTTCTTTTACATTAGTATCGCATGAACACTTGCTTTCCCACATGCCACATTCGGTACATTTGCTCTCGTCGACGTCGTCCCAACGTTTATCGTCAGCATTGTCATCTGGATGTTCTGGCTTGTCGGCCGGGCCTTCTTTAACATAATCTTCTAGGTCAACAGTTCCTGCTTCTTGCATAATGCTGTGTATTAATGGAAAGTATTGTGCTAGGTCTTCTTTAAAACTACTGATGGTAAACTTTGATTTGTAGTCTTCCATAGTAGCCTGGTCCATTTCCATAGTTGGAGACATTGCTGGCTGGAATGATTCAGACCAAGATTCGTAATGATGTTGCTTGCTTAATGAATTTAATTGACTGCGTAATGATTCTAATTTCATTCCTGCACGGTCAGCAATTTCATTTACTTCTTGGTTCATACCGTCGTGATTACTAACATGGCGTCTAAATGCTGTTAGTTGCGCTATTTGTTCACTCATGTTAACAATAGAACCACCTAGATCGTCATATGGGCGACCGCCATTAGACACATGTCGTTGCATTGCCTTAGCGCCTGCAACATGAATGAATGGGTATTTAAATCTTTCGCCCTCTGCATTTTCGATGTATAACGCTTTAATATTACCAGCTCTACTTCTAGCACCGAAACTTTCGTCTTCAATACTGTTGTGATGCTTGGCAATTAATTTTGTTTTTTCTAGTACACGGTAACTAGTTTTTTTACCGCCTTGAAATTTTATAGATTCACTCATATTCATATTTTCTTCCTTAGAGCCCTTCGAAGCTAGAAATTGGAAATCATCTTTGTTAAGATTACTCTTTGTGATATCCCTAGTGTCAAAACGCAATAGTCTACGTTTAGCAAAACTACGCATTTCTTTTAAAAAGTCATACCATACGTGGTGTGTATTATCGTCAGCACTTTCTAAAATACTTTTGCTATAGAATAATTTTAATGTTCCTAATTCGTTTATGCTGATACTAACTCTTCCCAAGTTATGGTCTTCATTAACAAAGTCAAAATCAAAGAATCTAGCCTGTCTAGGATCCATAGTTACGCCACCGTTTTCGTCACCCATTTCCAAATTCTGGAAACGACTGCGGATTTTGTCAAAAACGTCCTGGCTGATAATCTCAATAGTCTTCATAGTATTATTTATTAAAAACTGCTGATGTAGATCGGCATAGGCATTTCGTAGTCCTCTAAACGGGCGTCTTCGACCATCTTATTATATACTATAGGATCCCAGTCTCCTAGCATCATAATCATGCGTATAGCTAATAACATAGCAGATACAAGATCGTCACTTTCTTCGTTTTTTCCTTTAAATGTAATGCCATGCGCAACAAATGTCTTTAATTCTGATATTAAACTTTTACTCGAAACAGTTAATTTGTTCTGTTCGACAAGTTGTTTTAGCTTGGCGCAAGCTGAAATTTTAGACTGATTTGTTGTGTTAAACCCTCTACGGAATCTGCGAACGTGTCCTTTTTTAATAGGTTCACTTAAGAACATCCCGGGTATGCTTTCTTCGCCCATTTCATTAATAGACACCAGGGCGGCTTCGCCCACTGTGTTATTTTCTACTGAATAGTATATACTGGCCGGAAATCCTTGATTCATACATTGTTCTTCGATGTACTTACAAATATCCCGTAAGATCTTAACCTGTTGCTGAATAGGAGTTAGATTGTTTTGCCATTCTCCTACTTGTTTTAAACTAGGAATTTCTATAACTTCAATGCCGGAATAGTTTCCCCCCGTGCCTAAACTTGGGTCGTGGGCAACAATATAGGTACATGCTGGGTTTATTTTTCCATACCATCGTACTTGCCCCATTTTGTAAACTGGTTCAATACCTTCCATATTTGCTAGGGTAATACTGTTAATCAGTGTTTCGTCAAAGATTAAGAATTCACATTCGTGTTCACGACGGAAACGTTCTTCGCCAATCCTACCTTTTTCTTCATCTGCCCACTTTTGATCTCTATCAGGGTGTTCAGACCAGTGTGCTTTAAACGGAAAGAACCCGTTACGTCCTACTATTTGTTCATTGCCAAACTCGTCAAAGCGTTTATTGGCCTCGTTCCAAATCATAGCAAATTGATCTTCATCTGAATTTGGTGTACTTGTAATAATAGCCTTACCACCAGTTGCTAGTGTAGGACTAATAGATGTCCAGAATTCTGTAGCAATGTTTGGCGGGACAAACGCAAACTCGTCAGCGTATAGCAATGATAGTGACATACCACGACCAGTAGTTTCTGTAGTTGTCTGCGCCACAATACGTGACCCGTTGTCAAATTCTATACTTTCTTTATTATAACTTGTGACACCACATCGTATATGATCTGGACATAATTCGTATGCGTACCTAATACGATTCATAATTTCTCGAGCACCTGTATACTTGTGTGCGGCAATTAGAATAGTCGAATCCGGAATAAACATGGCAAACCATAACAGGTATCCTGCCGCTGTGGTAGTCTTGCCTGTTTGACGTGGAAGTAAGTTTACATTAAATCGATGGGTATGATAACTGTCAACTAACCGTTTTTGATACTCAAATGGTTGGTATAATAACTTACCTCTAGTAGGATGTTGTATATGAAAGAAATTGTTTAGGAAGTAATGGGGGCCGTTAACTTGGTCCATACACCCTGCAAGATCCTGTATGTCCTTTTCAGTAAACCGTTGTGTACTGTGTGCTGTTTTTACCAGCTTGCCGTCTAAGTTTTTGCTTCCCATGCGAGTATTTAATGAAAAAAATAGCCTCCGAAGAGGCTATTTGGTAAGCATTTTAATCAAGCGTTTTTTAAACGATCATCTTTTTCAGCTGGCTTCGTGTCCTTGGCAACTTCTTTTGATGCAGGCTTCTTTTTCTTGAAGGACGGATAAGGTGCTGTCTGCGTGAATGCGTTGGAGACCGGTCTCACACCTTTGTACTCCGCCTCTTGCATTGAGCCTTCGTCATACTTGTTATATTTGGCACGTACTGGTTCTAAGGATTTACCTTTTTTACCAGCATCAGCTAAAGCCTTCATACCTTTTTTGCCATACTTCTCGTGGCCTTTAGCAGCACGGCTCATAGTCTTTCCCTCGCCTTCGTTTACAAACTTCTTGTATTCATACATTAGACGATCTTCAAGAGTTGCATTACCTTTAGGCATATTGCCGTCCATACGATTTCCTACATTGGTTGCATTTGAGTTGTAGGCAAACTTGTTACTGTCGTGTGGTGGAATAGCAGTAGGATCGGCTGGGGTATTGTCGTAACTCTCAAGCCCTAATTCGTCTTTGCTAGTTCCTGATAATTCGTCAGCCATGTCGCGTACTTGGTCAGCCATGTCACCTATGTCAATTGGCTCACCGCCCATGCTACCCATATCACCGCCTAGATCGCCCCCGTCTAGATTATCTAGGCCACCGCCTGCATCAGCGCCCGCCTCTGGTGGAGGTAGAGCTGTCATTGTTGTTTCATCCTCTGGACCATTTAGTGTGTCCAGCATACTGCGCATGATCTCATTGTCATTCGGAGTATATTGAGGACCTTCGTCCCCCATTGTTGGCTCGTTACCCATTACTGGTTCTTCGCCGCCAGCGTCGGTTTTATGGACTCCGGCTAGATTCATAATTTGACTTAGCATACCGGCAACTTCGTCACCGTCTGCTGCCGATGCATTGATGCTAAAAGATGCAGGTGGGCGATTCGGCTCCATGCCTCCCATCATTCCCATTGGGCCGCATTCAGCTAGATTTGCATCTTCTTTTACTATATTTGGATTAGTAGAATCTAGTTCTGCTAACCGCTTCATTACATCGATCATTTGCATAATTATTTCCTTAGGTCTTCTGCTTGTTTTAAAACAGTTTGTGTGCCAGCGACAGAATCTGTATTATATTTTGCCACGGTGTCAGAGGGAATAACTTCTCCTCTTTCTTTTCTTTGTAGTTTGAGAATATCATTTAATTCTTTTAAAAATTTAGAATTATAAGTGGCGCCATAATAGTCTTCAAATTTAGCATTTGGAGATTCTTTATATTCGGCATCTGTAAGTAACGGGCCGTCGCGCCTTTCTTTAGGCTCTTGGTATTCTTCACTTGGCTCACCTGGACGACGAACAGCTAAATTTTCTTTAGCAATCGCTAGGTTGCTGGCAATATATTCTGTTAGTTCAAACTGTGTTGTAGGATAGTCTAACGAAACTTCGTAGATGTTAACTGTCGAATTTATTAATTTAGGAAAATCTAATGGAAATTGTTGTACGGGAGTAGATGCAAGTTTTTTGAAACTTGCAATTTTAAATTTGCTTAGAATTGATTCTAATTTAGTTTCATTATCCTTGCTAACGTCGCCAGCAATTTTTACACGAAAATCATATTTTTTCGAGCCCTCAGATAGATATTCTTTAAACGGTTTCATAATAGTATCCCTATACGTTATTTATTCATATTTTTAAGTTTTTCCAAGATGCTGTTACGATCAGTAAGGATATAACCCTCGCCCTCTACTTCATCTCCTTTTTCGCCATGCTTCTTGTCTATAGCTAGTTTCTTTAACTGTAGATCGACCATCTTTAACTTTTTATCAATTTTGTTAGTTTTAGCTGTAATAGCGGCTGATATCATTCCTGTAGCAACTTCAAACATACGGGCGCTATACTTGGCTTCAACCTGCATGGCTAAATCCATAATGTCGTCATACGCCTGTTCAGCTTTTGCGGCCAACGCATCTAGTTCCCCGTCAGCCATGTCACCTAATCCTTTTACCCTAGGTAATGCGGCGGCAATTTTGTCAAATTCTTCTAGTTTTTCTTCTAAGTTAAATGTCGGAACTGTAGCAACTTCAGCAGGTTGTTCTATACGTTCATCGTCATGTGATATGTTTAATAATTCTTCAAGTTTCTTAGTCATAACATTACTTATTTTTCTTTTTACCAGTATGGTATATATCTTGTTCGCTTATCACTCGAAATTTTAATCCGTGTTGCTGACACCATGCTCGGGCCGCTGACCATTTTGCCATGTTTTTAACATACTGTGCTTGGTTATACACATTTTTCCCCACTCTTTCTAGTAAAGACTGATTTGCAGGTTTAATCTCAATTAGCTCTGCATGTTTATGTTGATGCTTGTCTAAGTAAACAATTAAAAAGTCGGGAACATAAATTGTATTTTTTCCCGACAGCGGGTCTTTATATGGAATTTTTATACTTTCACTTGCCCATTCATGTACGCTAGGATTATTATCACAAAACATCATAAAGGTTAACTCCCACCCGCTTCTATATCTAGGATTGTTATTTCCTAAATATTTTTCTGTATTCTTAACCTGATAAATCCCTTGGCTAAATTTCAAACTCATGCTAAGATATTTCTTTGAATTTCGTTTGCAGGTATTGCTGTAGGAGTTAGGCCAAGACTACTAGATTTAAATCGATTAAAATTTAATATTTCCCCTACAAGGCCACTTAGTTGTAATTGTGATAAACCGGTTAGTGTATCTATAATTTGAAATTCGTTTATTTTGTCTTTCTTGGCCTGAGATAAAATTATTACTGCTATTGTTTCTGCCGCACTTTCTCCAAATCCTCTGCTCTCAAAGAAACCTTTAACTGCCGTTAAACTATTTCCATTAATTTCAATAGGCACCTGATAAAATTGATCAAAGAATTTTAATGTGGTACTAGCACTGTTTTCTGGATTGTCTGGTGGGATATTGTTATAAAATGTTTTATTGATCATATATTAATTAACTGGTACGCCCTTGCCGTTTGCACTAATAGTACTGACGGCTTGTGCTCCTCTTTTTAGAACATTAACTGCTCCTGGGTTAACAGAATTTGCAATACCGCTAGTAAAATTTTCCACACTGGTAGTAAGATCAGCTCTACCGCCAGTGGCTACACTATTCAGCCCTCCAGCAAGAATACTATATCCTTCTGCCTTGATGCTCTGAGCAGTAATCTTGCTAACATTTTTAGCCAGGTTGGCGGCCGAGATACCTGCTTTTAAATAATCTAAAGGACTAGAGTTTTCATCTAGGCTGCTTATTTCATCAAACAAATCACCTGCACCTGTAATGGCTCCAAAAATTCCGCCTCCTCCACCTACTGCTAATGGACTAGGTGTTGTATCATAATGATTATCTTTGAAATTAACATTAGCCTTCTTGAGCTTGCCTGAAGTGTAATTAACTGATTCGTATGCAACAGTCATTCGATTCTCTGACATCCTACTTCCTTGAGTTTGGTCAAGACTACTACTATCCCATCCAGTAATAATTGGATTAACTAGGGTAGTGCAATAATATTGTTGCCTATTCATCTGATAAATTTCTATCTGATCAAAGAATCTAGATTCGTGTGCTGTGTTAAAACCGTATCTTTTTTGTTCTGTATTAAATTTAGTATCTGCAAACGCAGGGTCTCTCGAGACTCCTGAAAACTGATTTGATGTTCCTTTATAACGACTATCTGCGTAGTAATATTGGTAATATAATTCCCATAGCTTTGATGTAGCATTACCTTGATCATCGTGCCAGCTAATTGAGATAGGTGCATATGATATTTTTGTCTGCACAATAGTTTTTCTATTATACTGATTAAGAACTTCATTGCCAATTGTAAATTTTGGCCTGTCCACACTCTTAGCTAGGATCCCCACAAACGGCATTGATCTTTTAGCCCAGGCCGCACCGCCCGGAAGAGCGCTTATCTGGGAATCAACATCTGTGTTTATTTTAACCACAACATAATACATCCACCCTGCTTTTGGGGCATAGTCGTAGAATTTATCATTTCTATATAGTCGAGTCGCATGTTGAGCGTTACGAAGATATCCTTCGGAACCAAACACGCTGTCCATGAAATTAGTTAGTAAATTGGCCATATAGATATTTATCTTATAAAAAAAGGTCCTCGAGGACCTTTTTTTGATTACTGTAAATTTTAACCTGTTGCTAATGTACGTAGCGTACGACCAACAAGGCCGCCGATTCCAACTGGTTGACCAGTTCCATCTGCTTGTATTGCATTGTCAAATTTGACTGTTAGTGTAATAAGGAATGGGTTGCTGTCCTTATAGTCTGCACCGTCATATACTGTATTTTGTAAGTAACAGCCATTTAATTCAAACACTTCTAAAATTGTTGGTTCAAATGCTCCGTTACCGCCATCTAAAATTTCAATCTTAGTAACAAACTTATAGTCCATACCGCTTGCGGCACTAGATTGTTCAAAGAAATCAAACTGTTTCTGTACCTGTTCGCCGACTAACTTACTAACGGCTCCTGTTACATCGTCACGTAATACAATTTGAACGTCTGTGAATGAGTATCTACCAGCATAATTAATCTTGCTGTTATATACTGCTAATTCCACGTTCTCAAATTGAACTGACGGGCGTGTACATGACATCACCTGCTTGGTCAATTCTGTTGTGGGCTTGCTGACTCCGAATCCTTCTAACATTACCCTGAAGCGATACTTCAACTTCGGCATTAGTAGGCCTTGTGAAGCCCCGCCCTGTCCCCCTGGTAGGGGAACTGTAAATTTACTTAAACTAGAGATAGCCATTTACTGCTCCTTATTCCTTATTATTTACCTTAATTATAGACCAGCTTTGATCTCGCCAGTATTCTTTAAACGCAATGGAATGTAGATAAATTCCACGGCTTTAACTGGCTCGATAGCTACATCTACCCATAGTTCACTGCGGTCGATGCGTGTTTTAGTATTGTTACTATCATCGCATACCACAATAAAGTCATATAGGGCACGTTGTCCTACTAGTTCTAACATTAGACTTTCTACTGCATTCTTAATTTCGTTTCTTGTAGTTCTGTCGTTTGGTTCAAATAAGAACGGACGACTTAGAACATCCAATTGTCTACGTAAGTATGCTACTAATCTAGAAACATTAATTCTGTCCAAACTGCTAGTGCCTGATGCTCTTGTGTAATTACCAAAGTTAACAATACCAACACCATTTAATGTTGCAATAGGATTGATCTTAACTGTAGACATTACATCTCTAATATTGTTTGGCAGTGCAGTTGTCTTAAATTCGCCGTTGTCGATATAACCAACGCTGGTTGCATTAGATACATTACCACGCTTAATTCCACTAGGTGCAAACCACTGATAGCTCTTCTGATCGCTGACTGCAATAGTACGTAACATCATGTGGCTTGGTGGAACAACAATATTGTTTCCCGAGTTGTCGTTAGTATAACCACTTGGATAGAACATGGCCATGTACTCATTATAACTAACTCCTCCCTCGTCACCGTTATCCACAGCTCCTATGGTGTTGTTACCCCAATTAGCAAGCTCGGTTCCGGTTGGTTGTAAACGGAATGGTGTATCACCGATAACAAACGCTGTATAACTACGATCTTCGTTAAATGCTGACATATTAGCAATTAGTTCAGGGTAGCCTGGGCAAGCAATTAGGTTAAAAACTAATGTGTCAGTATCTCTAACTTGTGAATTAGTATCAACTAATGCTTTTAGTTTTGCAACAACGTGCGATCTTTGTGAATGACGACCAAATGAACCCGACCCATTGGCATTGTTAGGGCTTACAGTTACCCAACGATCTGGATTGTATGGGGTTGTGTCGCCGCCACCGTCCATTGGATCGTTAAGATAACGTTGATTGTAGCCATCATTTTCATTAACATCGATGTGATTAACTTTGAATTGTTTAATGTTAAATCCGCTACGGCGGGTGTTCCACAAACGCATTCCTTGTGGGTATAATGCAGGATCAGGTGCGTCCGGATCTAAGTAATCACTGTTCAGCAATTCTATAATTGTAGCAGGATCTGTATCTGGGCCAGCAGTACTCCAACGAGCATCAGCATATAGCCATCCAGTTGGGCTTTCTTGGTCAGTTACATCTTGTTTAATCCATTTTAATAATGAACCATTATAGACATATACATTTAGACCATATTCATCGCTAACTGAAGTGTCTATCCAAATATCACCATCAACTAGGTCATAATTACCGCTATGGCCGCCGACTTGTTGTGTAGGTTGTGTAGCACTTAAAATGGGACCGTATGAATCAGCAGTAGTATATTCAGATGCGTAACCTACCCATGTTGTTCCGTTGTGTACTAGAATGTCGATATCGTGTGTTGCCGCACTATACCACAATGTGCCGTCTGCTGGGTCTGTATATGGTGCTGTGCTCTTAGCTTCATAACTCAATGGTTTCCAATTTGAGCCAATTAGCTCAAATGTATCATATTCTCCTGAAGCAAATAAGTTTTGTGTACCAGTTTGATTCACTAGATCATACTCTGTAAAGCCTAATGTGGATAATATGTTAGCAGAACCAGTTCCGTCAGTTAGATAAATTTCTCCACCTAGTGCATGGTTGATACTTAATGTACCGTTAGAATTTAGTTTTGCACTAATATTTTCAAATCCTGCGCCGCTGATTGCAGTTACTATATCTGCACCATTAATATCGCCTGCGCCATTAGCTACAGTAATTGTGGCTGTATTTTGGCTAACGGCCGACCCAGCAACAGTTTCCCTCATGATAAAGTTTTTAGCACCAGCAACAGTAAATGTTGTAACATCTGCACTACCTGTGATCGTTGTAGGACTTGTACCGTTACGACGATATACTTTAAATGTTGCCAGTTTAGATGTAGCGGTTGTGCTACCCGTGCCATGATCAAAGTTGCTTTCTATAAACAATGAACCAGAGGGTATGTTCTTACCACCCGCTACATCTAATGATTTAATTGCATCTGCACGACTAGGATAAATTGGTGCAGACAATGTTGCCCAAGAATTAGTACTACCGTTATAACTTTTTACAGTCCAACTAGCACCTTGACTAGCCGCGGTTGTTTTAATATAAACTGAGCCAGTTGGGTTACCGTTTGCGGCATATTGTGGGAACTGATAGTGAGGTTGGATACTTAATGCTACTGCGGAATAAGTTCCAGTAGTTAGTCCTAACGAACCAACTGCGTTTCCGGCAACAGCAACTACGCCATTGGTACCGTTGGAACTTGCATTAATATCTGCATATAATTCTAATTTTCCTAAAGAATTAACTTTAGCACCAACACCTAAGTTACCTACAGTATTGTTAATTGTAGTTGCAACAGCTGATGTCGATGTAGATCCGATTGTAACAGTTTGACCGTTAATTGTAAATGTAGATGCACCTACTACGGTTCCGAACCCGCTACTAACTGCAACAGGGTGGCTTGTTTGCCATACTGTGCTGTCAAATGTACTTGAACTAAATGTAGCTCTTAGATCAGTTCCGTAGCTACTACCAATTAGTACCCACTTGTTATTGTTATTTTTGTAATAGATGGCATTTGTATTGTCCATTGTGACAACAATAGCATACGACCCTTTTGTACCAATGCTTGCTTTTGGCACCATACTTCCGTCTGTATCAGCGTCAACATTTTCGTCATTAATAATAATAGGAGTTTTATTAACAAACACCTTATTAGTGGCATCCCATTCGCTAATTCCAAATATACTAGAACTAGTATCAACCCAGTGCTGTCCGCTTATCGGTAACCCGGTTGGAGCACTTGTTTTAGCTTCTAACTGACTAAGATCAACATTTGCTCTAACAATATAAGCCTTTGAACTAACACCTAGTAAACTATATGCGGCTTGTAGACCGTATTCGTTTAATTCTCCACCGTGTACAGGATTACCACTTACATCAGTATAAAATTTAGGTGTTCCAAACAAATCAGTTAGGTCCCGTTGACTAGTAACTGTATAAACTTGCCCTACATTGCCAGCTAGTGTGGCAGCGGCTGTGCCTGTTTTCGAGGCGTTGCTTTTATTTGCAGCGGTTGCTACAAAAATCATTGGTACGGTTCCAGGTGTTGCAGGTGTATAGAAACTTTCATCTATAACAGATACTATCGTTCCTGGTGATTGTAATGTTGGCATTGTTAACTCTCCCTTAATGGATTTCTTAGCAGTATTTAGTGTATGACTGGAAAAAATTACGTGTTAAATACATGAGAAAAGGGCAATAAAAGGGCACTATGCGAAAACTATGTCAAGTTTGTGATAAAAAACCTGTAGCGGTAAATTATATCAAAGAAGGCAGGACCTATTATAGGTCTAAATGCGATCATTGTGCTAGGGGACTAGGAGAAGGGATACCTAGATGGCAAGCGGCTGGCTATAAATTAAAAAATAAATGTGATAAATGCGGGTACGCTGGAAAACATATTGAACAATTCAATGTTTATCATGTAGATGGCAATCTAGATAATTGCCGACCGTCTAATCTCAAGTCAGTTTGTGCCAATTGCCAACGGCTACTTCACGTGCTAGGCCTTCCCTGGAGGCAAGGGGATTTGACACCTGATCTTTAAGGGCTTGAAACAATTCGTCTATAGTGCTATCGTTAGGTATTAATGTATCAATGTCGCCACCTACCCAGGCAGTTTCACTAGCATGAATTTTAAGCGTTTCTAGTTTTCGTTGACTCAATGCCCAAGTTGCATTTCCGTTAGGACCGCTATTAAAGCTAACTGCGGCATCATACCAGTCTGGTTCAGGGCCTCGTTTAATACGAATAACTTTTCCGCCTGCGTTGTGTATAGCCCTAATCTCATTAGGAAAGCGAACATCGCTAATAACAATGTTGTCGCTTGTTTTACGCATCTTATTTTCTACACTGGCAATCCATATATCATCGTGGAACCCATGACGACATACTTCTGTACCCCAATATTGTAGTACCCAGCGTGGTGTTAACGTAGGAATGTTTAATCGTTTTGCCCACCACGGATCTACTTGTTCACGCCATTCTCGGGCTTCTTTTGTTCGTCCTTCCAAGAGAACGCGGTCCCAACCAAATACGGCAGCAACCGCGTCTTTTAATGTATTAGCGAATGAATCACGGCGGAATCCGTGAAAATTAACAAGATAGTCTGCGGCAGTATCTTTGCCGCTACCAATAAAACCTACAAAACCTATAATCATAGCATCTCCCGGGATACTATATTTTATATTAACCTCTAACAAAGGTCAATGGTTGTTGGTTATCGTAATTATTAATTAATTCCAATTCTAACTTTTCAATTTGGGCAGTGCCTTCTGCTTTTAAAGAGCCGCCGTTTAACTGTGTACCGCCTTGCGGGCTGGCAATTGTGGCAAATTTTTCACGTGCCTCGCCTAGTATAATTTTAGATTGTGCAACTGCGTAATCTTTAAGCCAAATTCCTGCATACGTATCTTCGAATAGGTTAAAATCCGGTCGATAATTATATGCCCAGATTAGAACACTTTCTTGTCCACGTGGACGTTGGCTAATTCTTAACTTTTTACTTGTAGGATTAAAATCAAAGTTAATATAACTACCAAACATTTTACCAACTTCTTTTTGGTAGCTGGCAAACATAAAATATGTTGCTAGTCCACCAAGATTCGATGAACTCATTAGATATGTATTAGAATAGGCCAAATTAAATGGTTCAAACAACGTACCACCGTCGCCGCCACCCGTTCTAGATCCTATGCTACGTCGAAATACTTCTCTAACCTGCATAACTTCTTTTGGAAGGATATAGTCGTTTTTGTCATTTTCTAGTGTTAGAAAACTAAAACTTTCTTCTACGGCATTACTACTACGTTGTCGGTATTTTGCCAGTGCGCGATCAATTGCGGTATTATAGTGAATGGGGTCTAGTTCAATATCGACCATGCCATCACCTAACATTGTACGTATGTAAGTAACTATTTCTTGGCGGGTTTGTTCTGAATCAGTCATATCATTATTTACCTATAAATACAACTACTATGCCGCGCTTATCACTTTATAAACCAGAAAAGGGTGCTGATTTCCGATTTCTTGATCGTGTTATAAACGAACAATTTCAAGTTGGCGGAACTGATATTTTTATACACAAATATCTTGGCCCTGTAAATCCCCAGGAGGGGACTGCTAGTCCGTCTGTTCCTACAAATGACGGTACGATACCGGAATTAGGAATACAAGACCTGTTGTTTATGGAAAATCGAGACAGGCATTATTCCCCTGATGTTTATCAGTTACGCGGTATCTATACCATGCAAGATATAGATTTTAATCTTACACAGTTCGGAATATTTTTACAAAATGACAACATAATGATCACATTCCATCTAAGGGGTACTGTTGATTCATTAGGTCGTAAACTAATGGCGGGGGATGTATTAGAATTACCGCATCTTAAAGATGAATATGCGTTAGATGATGCTATGGTGGCATTAAAACGATTCTATGTTGTAACTGATGTTACTCGTGCCGCAACAGGATTTAGTCAAACTTGGTATCCTCACTTACTAAGAGCAAAGTGTACGCCGTTAGTAGATAGTCAAGAATTTAAAGAAATTTTAGATGCTGATGCAGGTGATGGCAGCAGTTCATTAAGGGATGTCCTTAGTACCTACAATAAGAGTATTCAAATTAACCAAGCTATTATAGCGCAGGCAGAAGCAGATAGTCCTACTAGCGGATTTGACACTAAGAATTTCTTTGTTCTTCCGCTACGAGAAGACGGCAATGTTGACATTGTCGACACCACTTCATTAGATGCTGATGCTAGCACAGAAAATCAAGTTATGGATGCTAGTGTAGTATTACATAGCCCAAATAAAGATTATTATGTCGGATACTTAACAGGTGACGCTGTCCCTCCAAACGGAGCTCCGTATACGTTTGATACCGCATTTCCTTCAAACCCCCTAAACGGGCAATTTCATTTACGAACTGATTTTTTTCCAAATAGATTGTTTAGGTGGGACGGAGTTCGTTGGATTAAATTTGAAGATAATGTTCGAATGACTCTTAATAATACAGGCAATGAGGATACTGCAAACGGTGCTCATTATGCAGGTAAAGCAGTTAGACAAACACAAAAAGGTACATTTATTAATAATGCATCTACTTCAACAGTTGCCGGCAAGGTAATTAAAGAAAAACAAGCCTTGAGTAAGGCATTAAGACCACAGGCAGATAACTAATGGCAGATTTTTTTTATGATGGTCAAGTACGACGATACTTGACACAATTTATGAGGTTAATGAGTAACTTCAGCTATAAGGATGCTAAAGGTAATTTAGTAGAAGTTCCTGTTCGCTACGGTGATATGAATCGACAGGTTGCGTCTATTATGAAAAAGAATAGTGAAAATATTATTCAGAGCGCACCATTTATTGCCTGTTATATTAAAGACATGCAGTTTGATAGAGATCGATTACAAGATCCAACATTTGTTAGTAAGGTTCAAATAAGAGAACGAGCATATGATGACCAGGGTAATGAATATCTTAATACGCAAGGAGCTAACTATACCGTAGAAAGAATGATGCCAACTCCCTACCTGGCTACTTTTTCTGCCGATATATGGACCACTAACACAGAACAAAAATTACAACTGTGGGAGCAAATTGTTGTATTGTTTAATCCTAGTTTAGAAATACAAACTACAGACAACTATATAGATTGGACCAGTCTCAGCGTTGTTGAACTAACGGGACAGCAGTTTGAAAGTAGAACAATTCCTCAAGGATTAGAGAGCGATATATCTATTTGTAATTTAAGTTTTTCAGCACCAATATGGATTACTCCACCAGCTAAGGTAAAGCAGTTAGGTATTATTACAAAAATTATTACTAATTTACATACTGATCAGCCGGGCACAGTAGCATCAGGATCTTATAAAGATATGGGACTAACAGATTTGTTTGCCGGTAGAGTTGCAGATAGTAAGACAGTTGTTTCTCCGGGAAATTATTGCCTATTAGTCATTAACAACACCGCAACCTTATTACCATTTAAAGACGGTAATTCAGATGGCATTACTAGTGCATCCGAAATTGCTAATAAAGGGAACTGGAGAAAATTGTTAGATTTATATCCTGGCGAATTTAAAGCAGGACTAAGTCAAATACGCCTTATGAAAGTAGACGGCAATGAGGTTGTTTCGTATGTTAGTTTAAATCCAACTGACGACTCAACAATGGTAATGAACATTGACTCAGATACAATTCCCACCAATACCATAATAGATGGTAGCGGTACAATAGATGCAATTATCAATCCAACAACCTTTAATCCATTATCATCTGTCGCCGGTGTTAGATATTTAATATTAGAAGATATTGTAGACGGGGCAGATGCGTGGAGAAATACAGATAATTCTCCATTTATAGCATCGGCTAATGATATTGTAAAATGGGACGGCGCATTGTGGACAATAATATTCAATTCAGTTAACGTCACTGATCTCACTTATATAATTAATTCATATACAGGAATACAGTACAAGTGGGACGGGGAACAATGGACAAAGACATTCGAGGGAGTGTATGATCCGGGCGCTTGGCGTTTAATTTTATGACAGAAATAGTTTGTAGTGGCGGTTTGTTTTTAGCTAAAGACACTAAAAGGTTTTTATTTTTGTTAAGGACAAAAGGAAAAACAGCAGGTACCTGGGGACTAGTTGGTGGAAAGAAGGAACCAGATGATCATACACCGTACGATACATTAAAAAGAGAAGTAAGTGAGGAAGTTGGAAAAGTTCCAGCAATTAAAAAAATTATTCCCTTAGAACTTTTTATTAGTAATGATAAACAGTTTCATTATAACACCTATGTGTTATTAGTAGAAAAAGAATTCATTCCTACATTAAATGAGGAACATGCCGGCTACGCCTGGTGCGATTTAAATCAATGGCCTAAACCCCTGCATCAAGGGGTGAAAACCAGCCTAAGTAATAAGTCTATTCGAGGTAAAATAGAAATACTATTAGAACTGGTTTAAATTTTTAAACTAATAAAGTTTTAATTCTAGCGTACATATCTTGGTCAGTCCATGTACCGCGAACTGCTAGATACTCTTCGCCTTCCCATACAGTAATTCTACGTTCAATATATGGATCTTCGCTGAGTACTAATGTTGCAACCACGGCATTTGAGCGGCCGGATCCTCTAGTAGGATTATTTCCAGTTTCGTCGTTAGTCCAACCATAGTTTTCTTCAACATGGATAACTTTAAAAGAAGTGGTAGTCTTAGCTTCAGCAGCTGGAACTATTACTATTGGGGTTTCTAATGTAATGCTTGTCATAAATCTCTCCTTAGGGGTTTGTTAACCAAGTATTTATTGTTTACGTTATTTTAAACATACTTGTTAGTCTTTACCAGTAACAATTACGGCTACTTTATCAACCCAAACAAGTCGTCCATGACAGGCAATATTCCATTTTGTTTCGCCGTATTCATGAGTACATTCTGTAAAAGTTTCGCCAACTAACCTAACATCAGTGGCCAAATGCTCTACACCGTTTTCAAATATTCGCCAAACTAAATCAGACCCGTTGTGTTTGGTATTGAATCTAATGTGGTATTTGTTCACTTCAATCCCAATTCCTTGCGGATTTTTGTAGCACTAATATCTGTTACTGTATCATCAAACGTTTCTTCGCCTGCTGTATAACCCACGCCTCTGCCCCAGCCGATGTGTACAATGTTAGGAACAACTTGTATTTCGTATTGGCCTTGGTACAATGGATCTAAATCACGTTTGATAAAATTCTTAACCTTTTCTACTTCAAATGGATTACTGCCTTGCCAGCCCTGTACGTCACGCACTTGAATAACAACTTGTCCAGTTTTTGCTAGGAGTCTTTCAAATAAGGCACGATGTCCGTCGTGCCATGGTTGCCAACGTCCCAGCATCTGTACTGTTTCTTTTTTCCAATCAAACGACGGTCTACGGCGATTATCATAAATGTGTGCAAATATAAACTCACTCCATTTCTCAGCGTGTTGCTCTGTTATTCTAAAATCATATATTTCAGGCTCAATAAACATTTTATTAGTGTCGGCATATCGACCTTCACGAATAGTATCCATCCAAATAGTCCAATCTGCTTTGAAGTTGTTACGCATTTCTATAAGAGGCGCAACGAAATCACAGATAACAAAATCCATATCTGTCATTGAATCTGCTAGATCACGCATACGTTTACTTTGACGAATACGACCTTCATGACTAAAGTCCCAGTCATCATATTTTTTACGTACATCGTCAGCATTTAACCAACTTACTCGTTTTTTTTCATTTTGCAAATGCTCTAATAGATATTGTGCAAGATAAGTTTTTCCGGCACCAGGTAATCCCATAATTAAAATTCTTTGTGGCATGTTATTCTCCTTTATACCAAAACCAAACATTGCTTTTTACGTGATATATTTTTGTTTCTATACCGCGTTCTTTTCTAAAATGTTCTACTGCTGCCTTCACTGGGGGTAAATTCCAATCGTGGCCAGCAAATATTCCACCTGTTTTAACTTTACACCAATATTTACGCAAGTCTCGAGCTACGGCCGCGTAACTATGATCCCCGTCAATAAAAATGTAATCTAATTCTTCATTAGGAATTAAATCAGCTGCTTCCCAACTGTCTAATTCTATAAATTCTATTTTATCTTTATAAGGATCTAGCAACTGATATGCGTTAACTTTCCATCTATTAACCATTTCTTGAGTAACCTGCCCCCAATGATCCATATAGGGTTTATATGCATCTATTGCATAAACCTTACTGATAGAATCGCTCATGTCAAAGAAATAACGCAAGGTAAAACCAAGACACACACCTAGTTCGCATCCTATTAAATTTCTTCCTAATTTTTCTACATAGGGAAGTAGTTCAGGAGCAGATACTTGATCCATCGGTACAGGAGTTTGTCTTGCTGTAAGCGGTTCAAGCCTAAAAGATTTTCTAATCAGATTGGTAAAATTATCTAAATCGTCTTGATCTAATTGATACTTAACAATTACTTCTCGAGTATTGCCTATCTGCAGACATAAGTTCGCTAGGTCCTCGTTATATTTTTTAGAAAAATATTGAAAATAATCAGAGTTCCGTTGTTCTATAGATTTCTTATCTTCGTTACCATCCCAGGAACTTTTTCCATGAAAATGTAGAACATAACTATCGTTAGTATATAGTGTTTTATATCCTAACTGTGCGGCACGAATTCTATAATCAACATCTTCGCCGCCGACTGGCTTAAATTCTTCATCAAATAACCCTACTGCTTGATAAATGTTTCTAGGTATTCTAAACAAATAAAACGCTGTATGAAATCTTTCATAGAATCCAGAGTGTTGGTCTGTGTGAGCCACTGCTACACGACATAGCATTTCGTAATTATTGTCATATTCTTCCAAGGTCCAAGTGTTGGGAATTTCTGTGTAAGCATGTGTTTGATTACAACTGGGTAAACAAATAATATCATCTGCTTTTTCTAAACTTTCTCTCCATCCCGGCGTGAATATAATATCGTTATTCATCATAACAAAGTCTAGATCATACTCATTGGCTATCTTCATCATTTGATTTATGTTAGCCGCAAAACTTTGAGGTGTTTTGTTCTTAATAACATTTAACCAAGGATGGCTTACATCTGTCCAAACATTATCGTTATCAATTAGTGCAAATAGATCGTTCTCTTTCAGTTGAGTAGTACTAAAAAAACTGTTTAGTGCGTAAGGAGTAAAGTGTGTACTACCTGCACTGGTTATCATTCCAAATAAAGTACCGTTGCTCATTTTGTAATTGTATTAAAAAAGTTGCTCCACTCATTAGCCCTGCGTTCCCAAGACCAATAGTTATGATAATGATGTGATTGTGCAATTAACTGTTGCTGGTTGTCTTCATTCCAGTAGTTATTAATAGTTTTTTCTAGTTCTATTGCAAATCTTTCCGCTAAAACTTCCCTATTTGGGCCATGAGGAACGTATGTAGCCCAGTCATTGCATGTTTCAGGTAGTGCCCCTAGATTAGTTGTAAGTATTTGACAGCCGGCTGTTGCTGCTTCAATTGCAGATAGGCAACTAGTTTCTTCAAATGTGCTAGGATACGGAAATATATGTGCTTGTTGTACACACGCACGTACAATATCATTGGGCTGGTATTCGTGAAAGTTTACATTTTTTTGTGTGCGGGCATGATCAAACAACCAATCAAATTGCCCCTGTGTAATTTTTACAAAATTCTCGCCGTAAATCTTTGTACTAGAAAATACATCTAATTCTACATCATCACGATCTAGTATCATTAACGATTTAAGTATTACATCTAGGCCACGCCATGGCGTACTAGTATACACTAATTTTAGTTTTCCTGTCTTTGACTTTTCTACAAACGGAATAGGTTCTACAGCATTTCTTAACACAATACTTTTATAAGCAGGAACATTAAATTCTTGTTTAAATTTATTAAACTGCCAATGACTTACAAAGATAAAATAATCAATTGCTTCAACAAATGTGGGGTCTTTCATGCCTACGCAGATTTCTTCATTAGTGTTTAGGTGTTGCCACACAACATTTATTTTATTGGGGTCAATTTGTTCGTGAAAACAAAAACTTAAAATTAAATTTATTCGATCACTCCACTCAGACCCAACATGTTTAAGCATGTTAAGATATAGTATCTCGCTGCCGCCCATTGGTTTCATAGACTCTCCGCAAACTTCATTAGATTTTCGTATACTCGAACTTTGGGAAGCAACATTTTGTAGATGTGATTTTGTAATTTTTCTTGTGTTTTTTTACCTTTGCCGGTAAGAACAAGCACCGGAGTTGCTCCTGCTTTTTCAGCCATAACTAAATCTTCTAAACTGTCACCAACATAGGCCCCACCTTTAATTTTTGCCCCAGGAATATTATTTTCAGCATGTTTAAAAAGACCTGGATTGGGCTTAGAAAACGGATCGTCTTTGCGACTAGATGTATTATACCAAATCCCATCAATGCTTGTACAACCTGCTTGTCCTAGTAGATTTAACATGTGTCGGTTACAGTTTTCTACTTCATCTATAGAAACTTTTTTATGACTTATACTTGGTTGATCAAATAAGAAGGCAAGTTTATGACCTTTACTACGAATAATTGCAACAGCCTTAAATGCATCTTCAATGGGTATAAACTTATCTGGGCCGTTAATTATATCATCACATTCACAAACTACACCGTCTCTATCTAACGCAATAAGGTATTTGTCAAATATTGCAGGCATAGTTATAGCTTGTGAAATATTTGGTTGTACCTGCTGTTGCTGTTGAACAGACAGGTTGCTTTTCATATTTTTATCTACACTAAATCTTCCCATATTTTACTCGTATAATTTTTTTATATCTTGAGATATTGACGGTTGTGTCTTATTCATATATCTATTAAGGTGATTACTTCCGTAGGATTTACTTACCGGAGGGGCTAACTGGCCTGGTTGACTGTTATTAGGATTTGTCCTACGTAACCAATCATCAAAATTTCCTGTATATTTTTTAAATCCGACATGATTGCAGGTAATACCAGTGTCTAGCCAAGTTGTATACCCTAATTGTTTTAATTTTCTACACATTAAAATGTCTTCACTAATAATATCACCATTTTCTACAATGACATCAAATATCCATCGACGCTTTTTACCTTGTTCTTTTTCTTCATATACAGGACTAGCGTCCCATATTGCGTCAACCGCCTTACGACTTAACTTTAAAAATCCAGTGCCTAGTCCTTCTACTGCTAACAATCCCGTAACAGGATCACGATCAGCATATGGTTGTAAAACTTTCCCTACATACATTTCTGTATCGCCTTTCTTAGGATAAGTCCCACCTACTACATCTACTGGATAATTTAACAATCTGTAAAAATGCTCGGGATTCCACTCAATGTCGGCATCGATAAAAATGATATCATCGCAATTCATTTCTCGAACTAGCGCAATAATATCGTTTCTTGCACGTTGTATTAGCGCATCGTAACTTAACCAGATAGGTAAAATTTCTACGTTCATCTGATCAGATAATTTAATTGTATTCACAAGGCTATGTGTATACCATACATCAACACTTCCGTCATAACACGGAGTACCTATTAACACTCGTCTTTTCTTTTGCATTATTCTATCCACAACAGTTGTCTTTTAATATGGTCAAAGTCAAATTTCCAAAAACTCGAACTTACGTAATTTTCCCAGATATCTGATGGCAATATTGGTTTCCTCTGTTTAAATTCTACCTTCTTGCGAACTGTATGTAAGCCCGTAATATTAGCGGCGTCATCAAATTCATCATAGCTGTCTTCAACATTGTTGAAGTCGTGTTCAAACCAAGGTTCGCCAATAAATTGGTAAATTGTCTGCATTGTTTCTCTAGGGCGTTTACACAACGCTTCATAATCTACTACACACAACATATCTTTTTCATTACTGAATAGGCCTTGTTTTAAACAAGTTAGTGGTCCGGTAACATAGCCGCCGTTTCCCTCCATACTCATTAGACTATTACATCTCATATAGACATTAGACATATCCTGATGATTATATAATGCCTTTATTGAGTAAGGATTTTTAGCATTTAATTGTTCAAAACTATCTAATATCCAAGGAACGTCTCTAATACATACAATTACTTTACTGTAGGGAAATAAATCTTTAACCATAGAAGTTTGTGCAGTCCAGGCCCGGTTCGTATTAAAACAAACTTCCGGTTTTCCTTCGTAGAAGTTAGCAAATAATCCTCTAATCAAACCTGCACGTTTTTCTATTGGCACTGAAACTTCCATGCCTACTGCGCTGTGTGTTACCTGTAAGAGGTTTCTTGCATAGTCGTGTAATGGGTCACTAATATCTGCACAGAATTTAGGATTTTGTTTTAGAATAGCACTGAGCAATGTTGACCCACTGCGTGGTAATCCTGATATAAAATGATATTTTTGCATTATTCTTTCACCAATAACTTTCCTATATCTGGTAGATATAGATATTTTATATCAGATCCGATGATTGTGTTAACTGCATCTACTAACGTCTCTACTAACGGATCACCTGCTAGATTGAAGCTGGTATTAAACACCATAGGTACACCTGTCTTTTTATAGAATGCTTCAATTAGACGATAATAAAATAAATTGTCTGCCTCATTAACAGTCTGAACACGACATGTTCCGTCTACGTGTGTAACACTAGGAACGTCTCCTATGCGTTTTGCCGACAGGTTAATGGCATACATCATAAAAGGACTAGACTTTAGTCCTCTCATTTCAAACCATTCGTCTGCATGTTCTTCCATAACGCTGGCTGCAAATGGTCGAAACCATTCGCGACCTTTAACACGATTTACAAAATCTTTGCCGTCGAGTCTGCGTGGATCAAATAAAATACTACGATTACCTAATGCTCTAGGCCCCCCTTCTGGACGACCATGAAATAACGAAACAATATTACCATTAACTAATAGGTCAGCAACATCGTTAATATCCGCAGATTGCGTTTTTATTCCGCTTATTTGTTTTAGTATATTATCTAAAATACTGTAGTTTGGCGCGGCACCTAAATAGATATGTTTTAATGGGTTCTTCGGAGCGGTGTTGTTATAAACATACCATCCAAGTTTAGCAAGTCCCATAGCAGTTCCACCGTCGTGACTGATAGGGTCTACATATAAATTAATATCTTTTAATCTATCTTTATAATAATAGTTTGCCACACAGTTTAATCCGTAGCCGCCTGCAATGACAACATTCTTAATACCTGTCGAGGCTACCGCATTTTCTATTAGACCACACACCATCTGTTGAGATTCTTGTTGAATTTTCCAAGCAAGATCTCGGTCGATATCTTTTACTTTAGAAAAGTTGTTGTGCCATTCTTTAGGTTCTTGTGTCCTTTGTAGTGCAGGGAATCTATTTTCATCTATGTTTGAGCCAGCAGGGTACATAGGTAATAGTAAGTTTTTATTCCCCTTACCTTCCACAAAGAAGTCTGGAATAGTTGCGTTGGCTTTTCCATAAGGTGCAAGCCCCATTGTTTTGCCTGCTTCAATATAACCAAATCCCAGATAGTGACTGACTGCTTCGTAGGCCTTGGTAATAGTAACAGAGTTATCAAACTCTTGTACACCATTATTAAAATAATCAGTACGACCATCCGAATATCGTTTGTACAAGGGTTCAAAATTTACAGGATAAGAACATTTATAAACACTTTCGGTTTCGTATCCACCTACTGTGTTGCCTGTACCGTCTGGTCCGGTAGTAGTTGAATGAAAACTGCCAGCACCGTCTACTATAACGGCCAGTGCTTCATCAAATCCACTGTTATAAAATGCGCCTGCGGCATGACCTAAGTGATGCTGATGCCCCATATTGGTAACTAAAACTTTTGGATTAAATTTACGAACCAATGCTGTATAAGCATCTTCCATAGTCCAGGGTAGTTTACTAAATTCCGGACTGGTACCGCCTAAAATAAGTTCATCTACGGGATAACTTTGTAAACACTCTAACATTGCTCGGAAAGGATTGCCATCGTATTTCATACGGCTGAGTCTTTCTTCTTCTGCATAGTAGACAACTTCGCCGTCTACAAGCAAACAAGCAGAACCGTTGTGTCCTGGATTAATGGCTAAAATGTTATATGGCATTAGGTACCCTTACGCTCGATGTCTTCAACAATTTTATTATAAATTGCGGTTAATTCTTCTTCGTCAAAATCGGACATTCTATCATTGTGACGGTCTGCTAATACACTGTCTAATCCTGTAATACGAATAGGGCTGTATTTCTTTGCGCCTTCTTTTTCGATAATTTGGAAATAATCAGGATAGCTGGTATTAATAGGAAATGTACTTCCAAAGATAACTGTTCCCGGAGTACCTACAGCACGAGCCATATGTTGTCCCACACTGTCTACTCCTACAAAATAATCAGCACATTCAATTAGGGCGGCCCACATGCGTAGGTCAGTAGTAGGTGGAAGTTTAATTGTGTATGTATCAGTGACAATTTGGAACTGTTGTTCTCCGAAGAATACCATATTATATCTTGCCGCAAGTTTTTTAGTTAGACTAATATAAGCATCGGGGCTTAGACTGCGACTAGCAGGATCGATTACATCCGCACGATCTAATGTGGCGCCACGGCCGAACGGTTGGATAATAATAGTCTTAGATTTCTTTTGCTGTTCTTTAACATCAGCAAGAGTATTTGCGGCCCATTTTTCTTCCGACTTGTTAAATGTAAGACAGGGAGCGACTAAATCACTGTGGTCTGTGGTCTTATTGATTTCTCGATCAAACCCCTCTACTAGACCAATTTCTTGACGAAAATATGCAGGTAGCCTGTAAGGTTCAGGTGTAAGAATTTCTTCTGCTTTGCTGACAATATTGTCCCAAAGTCCTTTAGTGTCTGCACCATAGGTACGATCTTGTAGTTCCGGAATACTCCAAAGTAATCCGTCCCATGCAGGAATAATGATATACCATTCTCTATTCGGGTTAAGTCTATGGTATTTGAGTAATGCAGGTATTGCGGCAATAACACGGCCTGCGCCGCCGTCGATGTAAATAATTGTTGACATTGAATCCTCTGATCAGATATTAAGTATTATACGTACTTAATTATGCTAGATCAAGAGGGTTAGATAAAATTTTGATTAACTCGATTACTTTCACCATTTATTCATTGGGCAATTAAAAACTATATCGTATTTTATTGCCATGTTATTCTCTTATTATGTGTATTTATATTAGAGTCCTACTCAAATTATCATAATCCAAATCGTGATTTAAACGTATTGAAGTTTGTGCTAACTTCACCTGCTGATAAAGCACGATTGTACACTGCAACTTGATTAATCCTTGCAGTGGCAAATTCACTGGCATCTGGATCACCACCAACAAAAAACGGCATGGCATCTACTCTCAAATCTGGAGAATCTCCATCTCGCGATCCCACTTGTGTGCCATTTACATACAGCTTCATGTTGGCAGTGCCGGCCTGTGTTCCATCGTAAATCACACATATATTCTGCCAGACATTGAGTGTGAACAACTGAAATATTTCTGCAGGATACATTTCAAATTTTTGGGTGGTTAATTTGTAAAATCTTAAAAGGCTGGTTCCTCTATAGCCCATGAGAACATAACTATCAGAGTTTGCTACCGGGTAAGTCCATATATTCCATGTGAACGCTGTGGCTGCCGATTGTACTGGTGTTTGATAAGTGAAGCTGGTTCTTTGTGATGCGCCACTTCCGAAACTAAAATAACTTGCAGCTCCAGCAGATGTATATGCAGGACTATTAACTATTGTACCAGTCCTGCCATTACCACTCAAATCAGTCCAAGTAGTTCCCGATCCAGAATAACTTGCAACATTTCCTGCATCTAACCAAAGTTGTAATCCGGAGGTGATGAGAGTTGGTACATATGGATCGACTGTTATTATAGTGGGAGCTTGATAGCTATTGGGTTGTCTCGCCACTATGGCTCCGGTGTTATTCCCTACATCTAATGCATTTATTTTTTTGCCCCATGCACGAACATAGGCAATATCCCCCCTGAAGAAATTACCAGTGCCTGCACGACTGGCTATATAGGTCCAAGTATTGGCAAATGCCAATCCACTAGTGGTTGCAGATGTAACAGCAGTTATTGATGTGTTGGTAAAAAATTGAGCAGTAGTAGAACCATTGATAAAAATTTGTCTGCCGGTTGAATCAGATCCGTTGACAAATGTCTCAACAACACTGTTAAATGATGTATTTGTATTTGGTGTAAATCCAAACAATCTAGGCCCGTAACCCTGCCATATTGACAGGTAGGTATTGGTCACAGTACTAATATTATTTGCGTTCATCAGCAGGGTAATACCACCAGTGGCTGTACTACCACCAGTACCCGTAGTTTCATATAATATTTGTGTAGTAGATGTATTAGTAGTCCTGTAACCAATTTCAATAGTTACCGCTGAGTAAGCATTAAAATTTATAGCAGTGGCACTACGTGCATGTTGATTTGTGCCGTTAAAGGTTAAGTATGTACCAGTAGTTCCATTACTGGTATAGGTAGGTGTATTGAATAATGTAAAATTATTTCTATTAGGTGACAAATCATTCCACGTTGATCCGCTACCTGGGTAACTTTTAGGATTAGCAGCATCTAAATAAAATATTAGATCGCTAACATTAGATAAATTTGGCCCGTCTATTACGCTCATAACAATTATTGAGCTAGTTGCTCTTCGGTGGGTTGTGGTAAAGTTGGATGGTTCCAGCTCTCAATAAAAGCGCCACGACCGTCATTGTTGTCAACTAACACGATTGTACCCCGCCTTGGACTAAAATCCTCAATAGTTAATTCTGGATAAATGGTTAAGATTTTTTCAAATAATGACATTAGGGTCTCACGTAAAATGCTTGGAAATATGTACCAGCTTGGGCTGCAGAAGTATTTAAAGCAGTAGAAGAGTAGCCAAATATTTCAATGTAATCAGTACTGCCATTTAGATTTACTAATGCTGATACAACTGTAGAGTAACAGGTTCCGCCAATGTCTGCGCCAGCTTTAATTGCAGTTCCGTTCCTTCTTATGACTATATACCCTTCGGTAACTCCTGCGGCAAACGCAATGCTGGCATTAACTTGATACCATCCTGCTATCAGAGGTTGATATCTGTAGTTGGTAGTGTTATCGTAAGCGTTGGTAGAATCTGCCTCTTTGACTTGGAAAGCTACTTTGGTGTAGGAGGCCGCACCTAATGCAGTTACAGAGTTTTGATAAGCACTGAATGCGGGCATACCATAGGATAACACGGGGCCGCCTACTGACAGTACAGTGGCATTAGTTGTAGTGTTGGTACTTGTTCCAATCCATACAGCACCGTTGTATTGTCCCAATTTTAATAAACCGTTGTCTAACAACTCAATACTAGGAATACCAGAAATGTCATTGACACTAAAAAGTGTGCCAGTATTAGTATCAATAATACTCATTAATTGTCCAACACCGCCTTCAATACTTATGGGGCCTGTGTCTAGTACTTTAAAAGTAATGGTACTTACAGATGCAGTTGCAGACCCGCCAGTAAATTTAATGGTCGGTTGTCCGCTAGTACCTGTAGCTGGTGTTATTACAATATTTTTATCGCCTAGTGCCATGTTATTCTCATTTTAATTATTTATATCTTGGTTATCTTGATATATCCGCTTGCAGTCATGTTAAAGTGTCCTCAACCTAGAAAGGTTATTTTAATGTATCCATTACTATTATTAAATGATCCTATGTTAGTTACAGATGATCCATTAAATGTACCAGATGTGTTATATACACCATCACTGGTTGCTACAGCGGTTGCAGAAGAATCAATATATGAACCCCCACCTATACCTGCGAGATAACTACCGCCCAAACTAGTCTGCCCTCCATGACCTCCTGAATAACCACCGCCGCCACCACCTGAATTGTTTCCAAGATGCCCACCACCGCCACCTCCAAAACCACCTGATGCGTTATAACCCGAGAGGTTCATAAAACCGCCAATAGCATACCATGTTCCTGCCGCATTATCTACAGATCCGCCTATGAACGATGCTCCATGTGTACTGATTTGTCCACCATTTGAATCTGTTGCCGAAACTGCAGATCCAACATTACCACTGTAGGGTTGTCCTGCGGTAAGTAGTCCACCACCCCCACCACCATGATATCCACTACCACCCCCACCTAATGCGGGATTGGTACCAAGAACAAGTGGAGAATAACTATAGCCATCCCATCGTGGTTGTTCTCGAGTTTGACCATTAACAATTGCCTGTGTAGTAATACTGCTATAAGATCCAGCGCCACCACCAGCAATTATGATAGGAGTACTTGTGCCCTGCAACACAACAAAACTTCCGCCGCCACCGCCAGCCATTGTGACGCCAGAGTTAGTACTTGGACTACTAGAGATGTTTACGCTACTACCTGCAATTTGTCCAACCACCATTTCTAACTTATTAGCAGTACTTAATATAAAGTTTCCACGTACTATTGCGCCACGCCCATGACTGTCAGACGTGGAACCCCAATTACCTCTGCCACCAGCAACTTCAATTTCGTAAATTCCGTTTGTTGGTGGTTGCCAAACCTGATACCCTTGTGCTCGACCCTGTGAAAAGAAAGCTGCATTACTAGTCCAAGTTTGTGCAGCATAGGTTGCGTCTGCCTGAAGCGAAGCAAATGTTGGTCCAAATCGTCCGCATAGTCCAGCTGAAGTAAATGTAAATGTAGTAAACGGATACAGAGGAGGGGCAATAACGGATGGATCACTACTTAAGATTGTAGACCCGGCGTAAGAGGTCGGTTGCCTCGCTACTATAGCTGATACATTGCTTCTTACATCTAATGCATTTAATTTTTTACCCCATGCACGAACATAGGCAATATCCCCCCTGAAGAAATTACCAGTGCCTGCACGACTGGCCACATAAGTCCATGTATTGGCAAATGCACCCAATACTCCAGTAACACCACTTGTTGCAGTAAAAGAAATCTGACCAGTCCCAGCAGTAAAAGTTGTTATGTTGTATCCTGCTACACTGGAAGAATCTGTTGTAAAGGTAAGTCCGCCCCCTGGATTGGAGATAGTAACACTATTTGAATATTTGAGGATAACAACACCTGAACCACCAGCACCGGATGATCCTTGTAAATTTCCAGCGTCAGTGTAGCCGTTTCCACCTCCTCCGCTACCAGTATTTGGCGTTCCGCCAGTTGCATTTAATCCGTTGCGACCTCCATTGCCGCCAATGCTTGAACCGCCTGTTCCAGCTGTTCCTGTGCCACCAAGTTGATAAGCGCCTCCTCCACCACCGGCTGCACGGGTAACACTTGATCCTGTGATTGAGTTGGCTGTGCCCACCCCGCCGCCGCCGGCGGTTGTGGTACCTGATGCAGATATTCCTACGCTACCAGCACCACCGCCACCACCACCAGCAAAAGCAGTGCCTGCACCATTATCATTTCCGTTTCCGCCACTATTACCTCCAACGTAGCCAGGACATTTCCGTTTCCGCCACTATTACCTCCAACGTAGCCAGGAGCCCCCGAGCGGACTCCTACGGTGCCGCCACCACCTCCACCTGAGGCAAAGGCATTGGTGCTGGCCATGGCAGACTCTCCCGCCCCGCCACCACCTCCACCGCCAGTGATTGTATTAAAAACAGAATCTATACCTAAATTCCCCACCGCACTAGTAGACGCAAGTCCGCCTGCACCAATTGTGACTGTGTAGTTTGTGTTGGCAACTAAAGACTGATTGGTGAAATACCGATGTCCGCCAGCACCACCACCACCCAGATGTCCGCCAGCACCACCACCGCCGATCACAAGAATATCAACTCCGTTTATATTATCGGTAGTTGCTGATGTAAGGACTGTTACTGCTGTATTTGTAAAAAATTGAGCAGTTGTTCCGTTAATTAGGGCTTGCCTGCCAGACGAGTCAACTCCATTGACAAACGTTTCTGCAACACTGTTAAATGATGTAGTTGTATTTGGTGTAAAGCCAAACAATCTAGGTCCAAATCCTTGCCACATCGACAAATATGTTTTAGCCACAGTGCCGGTGCCATTAGCATTCATTAACAGGGTAATGCCGCCTGTGGCTGTACTGCCACCAGTACCAGTAGTTTCATATAATATTTGTGCTGTAGTTGTTATTGTAGGAACAGTAATAACTGGTGTAAATGATGAGGATTGGCCGCTAGTTCCGGTGTTCCCACCTGACCCACTACTCCCACCTAATCCTACTGTCACTGAATAATACCCGGCAGTAGTAATGGACAACGTATTAAAATAACGCAGGCCGCCTGCACCGCCGCCCCCACCGCCGTGATAAATCAAACTACTTGAGCCACCTCCGCCACCTCCGCCAACAACTAACAATTCAATTGAAGTAGTATTTGTTGCGGTAAATCTACTGTTTGTTGTAAACGTGTGTATCCACTTATTTCCTGACGCAGTTGTTATTGCACCACCGAGCGCTACTTGTGTTGGGCTATAGTAAGCAGCAATAACAACGCCCGATCCACCAGCACCGCCGCTAAAGCTACTATATCCACCACCACCACCACCACCACTATTAGCTATGCCCGCACCACCATTTGCGGAAGTACCTCCCGCACCGCCACCACCGGTGTTAACTGTACCAACGCCGCCCGATACTGTTTGGTAGCTACTTCCACCACCACCACCACCACCACCGTAGTAAGTTGGTGTTCCTGTGATATTTAATAATGTGCCTGTACCACCACGTCCTGATGCATAGGTTAAAACGGACAACTGGCTATTTCCTCCTGGGCCGCCTGATCCGCCACCTCCGCCTGCGCCCCAATCTGTTCCAAAAGCATATCCTGCAGGAGTACCGGATGCTCCTCCGCCGTAACCTTCAATTGGAGTAAATTGTCCAATATTACCGGTTGTAGAAGTTGCGTTTCTAATACTCCCACCGCCGGATCCGCCTGCGTATCCTACTTGGTCGACTCCTACAGCGGCTCCACTACCAGCGCCTGCTCCACCGCCACTAGCACTAATATTGTTCTGAAGACTACTCCAATAAGCATAATCTATAAATTCAGGCCGATAGCCAATTTCTAATGTTACAGCTGAGTAGGCATTAAAATTAATTGCATTGGCGCTACGTGCATACTGATCAGTGCCGTTAAAGGTTAGATATGTACCAGTAGTTCCGTTTTGCGTATAAGTCGGTGTATTGAATAATGTAAAGTGGTTTCTGTTAGGTGACAGATCATTCCATGTTGACCCTGATCCCGGATAACTTCTAGGATTGACTGCATCTAAATAAAATATTAGATCAGCTACATTAGTTAAGTTAGTATTTCTTGTAATTGCCATATATTATGCTCGCCATTGAATCGTTACTGACCCGTTGCCGCCTGCACCAACAATGGCGCCTGCTGTGCCACCGCCACCAACTGTATTTGATATGTATAGCGTAGCGCCAGACAGTGTATCTACTGCGGAGGTAATAAAACTCCATCCACCTTGCCCTGCTCTCCCCCAAGTAGTAGCATTATTAATACCGCCCTCGCCACCTAGATGGCCACCGCCGCCACCGCCTCCGGGACTTTGGCGTTGAACAGTACCACCGCCGCCTCCACCACCACCACCACCACCACCTCCAAAACCACCAGCACCGCCAATGTATCCACTGGAACTCCCTCCAGCAGAACCCGTAGCAGTTCCAAAGCCACCACCACCACCAGATCCCCCGTTGTCCCCAGTTGAAGTCCCTCCGTTGCCACCGCCTGTTCCCGAGCCGTTTGTACCTGCACATCCTTGATCTTGACTTCCTGCAACTCCCCCTGCAGCAGATAATATGCTAGTGGCTGTTGATTGGCCGCCCTGCTTGCTTGCTACACCTGTACTGACAACTGGAGTTTCAATTGTGCCTCCAGTTCCCCCACCACCACCACCACTACTAATTAAATGTGTTGTTGATCGTAACACTCCAGAAAACCCACCACCGCCACCCGAACCTCTTGTAACAGCTCCGGCACCACCGCCACCTCCTACAATAACTGACAATGTTTCTCCTGAAGTAACACTGATCCATCCTATTATTCGTCCACCGGCACCTCCAACTGTTCCAACGCTCCCGTTATCCATACTACTATTACCAGATCCCCCACCGCCGCCTGCGTTGGCTGTTACATATAACCATGTTACCCCAGTTGGTACAGTAATACTCTGATTAGCACCTGTATAAGTATAAGAATTAGTATTAGTTAAAGATGCCACTGATGGGGGTCCACTAACTCCATCAGACGTTATTAGACTAATTGTACTCGAATTATAATTTAAAATATACTTTAATTGATTATTATATGCGTTATTTGTAATGTCACTTGCAGGTGCTTTATACCCAAATGCTCTTATCCACGCAATATCACCTTGATAAAAATAACTAGCACCGTTTCGACTTGCTATATAAGTGTAGGTATTGGCAAAGGATAGCCCCGCAGTAGTTGCAGTCGAAACAGATGTGATATTGGTGTTGGTAAAATACGGCAATTGAGCATTATCAACGTAAGAATTTCTACCAGTTGGGTCTGTTGAATTGACAAATACTTCGGATACAGAATTAAATCCGCCAGCAGTGGGAGTAAACCCAAACAATCTGTACCCATAACCTTGCCATTGCGATATATATCTATTTGTAACGGTGCCTGTACTGTTAGTATTCATCAATAACGAAATACCACCTGTTATAGTACTTCCGGCTGTACCAGTAGTTTCGTATATAATCTGCTGACTGGTGCTAATTGTTCTAAAACCAATTTCTAAAGTTATTGCAGAATATGCACTGAAATTTATTGCATTGGCGCTACGTGCGTATTGGTTAGTTCCGTTAAAAGTTAGGTAGGAACCAGTAGACGCAACAGTTGTATAAGTCGGTGTATTGTATAGAGTAAAGTGATTACCGTTGCCTGATATATCTGTCCATATTGAACCAGTGCCTGGATAACTCTTGGAGTTAGATGCGTCTACATAAAATATTAAACTTGTTGCACCAGTTAGTCGAGGATTGTAATGCTGTGCCATTCGCTACTCCTCACTTGTTAAACTCTACAATAAGTTTTCCTGTATCTTTACGTTCGCCGTAGACTGTGTAATAACAATCTATAGTATTAGATGTTGATCCTACTACAACTTGATTATTGATAATGCTCTGTACCCATAATTCTTGATATTGTCCCACAGGTGTTAACGTAGCGGTAATTGTATTTTCGTCAACTAGTCCAGTCCAATAGTCAGGCAGGTCAATTATGTCAACATTGGACAATCGCCCACGGACATATACACCGTTTTCAGGACCTTCTAAACTGCCGTACTGTAAACTCATATTAGGTTTAGTCGGATGGTCTATTAAGAATGACTTGCTAGTAGCAACTAGACTACCGCCAATGTAGACATTACCGCCAACCCCAACGCCACCTAATACCTGCAGGGCACCTGTGTTGGTACTTGTGCTTGCGGTTCCCGGAACAACAGTTACAGTTCCTGTATTATTTGCCGTGACAATTCTGATATTTTTTCCCAGTCCTGTGCCGCTAGCTTGTACACCCATAGTAAGTGTGCCAGCTGTTGTTGACCAATCTAATACAGCACGCTCGTAGTTAGTGGGAGTTGTGTAGGCAGCTGTGCCACCATCTGTATTGTATACATATAAACTAGCAGGCGTAGTAGTTTGTCTCCTAATGCCAATTATGCCGGCTGCACCATCACGACCCATGTAAACATCACTCCAACTCATCGATGATGTTTGAGGCCATGTCCATAGTCCCGAAACGTTACTGCTCCACCCGGCGGATCCAGTACCACCTTGGACAAATAAAGCATTCATTATGTTTCCGTCAGTATTATTGATATAAACATAGTTTTGACTGCTATCGTACCCTAGTCCTGCGTTGGCCACTGCACCGTAAATGTCACCACTTCTAGCAGTTGGTCCCTTGACTTGAAATGCTGGTCTTGCTCGTGCAGCATTGAAATTAGATGAAAGGTCGTTACTATAAAAATAATTTGATCTAATTTGCCCCCAACTACGGATGTCTCCGGCAACGTTTAAATCACCACGGCTGGCTATGCCTCCTTGAACTACTAGTGCGCCAGTTGAACTGCTAAAACTCACTGTGGGATAGTTTATAGCTACATTTATTGGATAATTAGCGTCAGGAAACGGACTAGTTGGTGGTATAAAAGTGGCAGTATATCTAGCCACATCTCGAGTGATGCGTAGTTCGTCTATGCGGCCGTTCCACCTGTAGTTTACTGTATCAGGATATGCACCAACTTTCCACGGTCCGCTAACTACCTCAGTACTAGAGAGTGTAGTTGTCTGTAGAATTCCGTTGACAAAGAATCTTATAACACCGTTAGATCTTGAAGCGGCAATATGATACCATACGTTGGCCGTGAAATACAATCCTTGATTCCAGTTGAATGATGTTGAACCATTATATGTGCTGAAATTAATTTGTTGACTATTGTAGATGTAGAACATCCAAAGTGTACCACTTACTGTATCTCTAGATAACAGCGTTCTATTTATACCCGAACCGCCTTCGTTGGCATCATAACTAAACCACATCTCTATGGTAAAGTCCCCAGCCATTTGCGGATCCGGTAAACCGTAATTTCCTATTCTAACGTAATTGTTAACACTGGTTCCCGGAAATCTAATTGCACCGCTGTTGCCGCGGGCACCGGCAAATGTTCCTGTTGTAAAGGAAACTGTTCCCACACTGAACAAGGTAGCAGTTGTGCCCCCGGGAGCACTGTTTTCAACATTGCCGTCGAAGTGCATGAGCACATCTACTTTGTTAAAAAAAGGATCGTATGCTTGGGTATCTAGAGGTTGTGCGCCAAATACAGTACTACCAGTTACTGTAAAAGAAGAAGTAGATACTGTCCCTAGAATAGGAATTTCAGACCACTGTACAGCACCGTTATAAAACAGACTTTTGTAAAGTTTATTTGTAGTGGGGTTATACCACTCATCCCCTAATGCAACCTGCGGGGGAGGAGTTGTACTGACAATCTGCTGAATACTCTGTCTTGATGACATCTAATATATTCCGATCTAAAATTAAGCCTGAGCTTCTGTCCAGTTAATACGTGCGTTGATAGAGTTACTAGTTACGGCTGTTACGTTAGTGGCGCATACTGTAATAATGTCCGGACCGTCTGGATACAAGTTTTGGAAACCTGTAGGAGCACTTAATGTGTTACCACCACCTAAAATACTATTACCCAGATCTCGAACTAATTCCAAGCCTTGATCAGTACTACCCGGGGTAGTTGTAAAGAATCCATAAACAGTTTCACCGCCTGTGACAGTCTGTCCACTGGTGTGGAACGCAACCTGCGCTAGACTAGAACCACCAGCAGACACAAATGAGCCGCCGCTCAATCGACCATTTAAACGCAGAGACACAAAGAAGCTCATACTTGTACCAGTGGAGAATGCAGCCATTGTACGCAGGGTTAACTGCATACGATTGATAAGCTCTCGTGCGCCCAATAATCCAGTAACACCGCTGTCAACGCTAGGTGATACACGAATACTGATTAATGGTTGTGTTACACCTGCTCCAATGTTGTTAATAGCAGTGGTCATACCAGCTACGAAGATCAAAGATTTATCATCATCGTAACGTCCATCCATGATAACGCTAGAACCCCAGTGACTGATGGTTGCTGCGACTGACGGCGCCCACAATGCCACACTAATCGGTATAGTAGTACTTGTGGTAAAAGTAGTGGCAGTGGCAGAACCTCCACCACTGCTGAATCCGCCTGGGCCCGACAAGTTGGTTACATTCCGTGTAAGACCGTTTAGAGTATTTCCAGTCTTACTGGTATAGTTAATATACTCGACTATGTTATTGGTAGCAGTTGTTCCCCCTGCTGTTAATATCACTGTACCGGTATTAGGCCAGTAAGTAGTATCTGCTAATGCAAGTCCACTAGTTGCACCACTGGCAAGCGTAGTTGACAATACAGTGTTTAACACGCTTGTATTACATTCATATCGAGCAGGCAGGTTACCTGAACGCATGTATGCTTCTGTTCTTAAGTTAGCGTTGGCAATTCTATGGCAGTAAATTACTTCGCCGCGTTGATTCTTAGCACCAAAACGGATTGCACCTGCACCGTACCAGCTGTAGTCAATGTACCACATCTGCATTCTAGTTAGATCTAACGAAAATGCACTTGAGCCAGTACCGTCGAGACGATCAATATTCCACTGACTTTGTGGAATTTTAACATCTGTTGTCTTACTGATAATGCAACCGGTATCAATACTTGTACCTCTGTATTCTGGATATATATGCATTGAAGTGTCGCTTGCAATGTTTATGACTGTGTAACTCATCCCTCGAATTACAATATTGTCAAATGGTTTTAACTGTGTTGAAAATTTTGTGCCGATACCGTTAATTGCCTGTGACCCGAGAGCAACTGAACACCTACCACTGAGTTGGTCAGTGCTGGATCGACGGCAGGCAAACAGTGTCTGTCCGTCAAATTCAAAGAAAAAGCCATTTTGATTGTCAAACATTCCGGCTCGTACTGCTGAACCAAACCAAGACCAAGGACCCACTGTGATAGGAAATCCAGTTGCAGGTGTTGCACTTGGAGTTGTATAAGCATTATAGGTAAATGTTAATTCATCTGTGATAGATACAACAATGTAGATACCATTGTAGGCAGTTTCGTTGCAACCACTTACTCTAATATTGGCACCCACATTGATATTGTGGGGTTGTTTGCATGTTACTGTGACTACGGCGCCACTTGATGTAACGTTGTCAACTTGAAAAACAGGTTTAAACATACTACCAGTGGAGAACTGCATACCCTTACCCGATTGGTAACGGAAGTAACGTCTTGTTTGACGAATAACTTGATTGCCCGGATACGGAAGTCCTGTACTAAATTGCACACCGCCATCAAACGGCCTATGTGAAACAAATCCCCATGGCCTTGCATACAGAGATGCAGTTGCGCCCGCACTCAATGTAATAGTACCGGAAGGCGTATTAACCATATCAAATGTAAATGTATTTGAAGTGGGTACAGTTTTAATGACCCAGCTGCCGTTCGGTGGGTTACTAGAACTGATAGTCGTGCCCGTAACAAAGATTGCATCACCCGCAGTAAATCCGTGAGCAAATGTACAGTTAACTAGAATTGTTGTGCCAGATACAATCGACATGGATGAGCATGGGACACCGGCACCTGTATAGAGCTGGCATAGATACATGTATGTTTTTGTAGGATCAAAAATACTGCCGGCTGAAACAGTAGATTTAGCAGTAAATGTGATCTGTGTACTGCCGTTCTGCGAGTCTATAACAAAGAATCCGTTGGCAGCTGGGTTCAAGCTGTCAACTATGTACATAATACTGGCTCCCGCAGTAAGTCCGGTAAGTCCTGTGCCGGTTACTGTGATAGTTCTCGCACCAGCACTGCTCATTGCAGATAAAACATACGGCGTAGTGGCATCAAAGAAAACGCTGGGTCGATTATTCATCAAGTGAATACTTTCCCACTTGGTTGGCTGTGTACCGTATTCAAAGTCAGTGTCAATCAACGCTTGCGGTTGACTTACACGCATTTTACCAACAGGGTCAAAGAATGTTTCGGCTGGTTGGAAACTTTCGTTAACTTCTTCATAGAGTATACTGATCTTATCAGTGGCACTCATTGCTGTAGTATTGTAGGTCAATATGATTGTAGCAGTTTCAGTTCCGCTAACACTGTCTATTGCATTAGTTAAACTAACAACACCCAAGTTAGGGTCACTGAAATTATAAATTACAGTGCCTCGTGTTACGTTTGTGATCAACAATAGTTGTTCTGCACGAATTGTTTTACCAGTTACCACGATAGTTTTCGTACCTGGTGTAAATGTGTACGATTCTAATATTACATGTTTTGCCATTTTTCTTTAATCTCCAAATGCGATTGATGCCGCTGAATACGGATATCTTCTAAATTGTTTAACTGCGCTGATACCTTTTACAGTGATCGTCGCATCGTCTCCTGGTGCAGGTACGTTAAAAATTTCTACATAATTTGTTGTTGCTGTAGAAACACTTGAACTTGCACTTATAACTCTAAATCCTTTGTAGCTGTCATATTCTGTTATCCACGGATATCTGTATTCTGTAA
>Ga0208975_1000056_pt1 | contig 58275 bp, 63 predicted proteins | sample GreLakmeER78MSRF_FD_187700 | JGI IMG/M metagenome (GOLD analysis project Ga0208975, IMG submission 187700) | Freshwater lentic microbial communities from great Laurentian Lakes, MI, USA - Great Lakes metaG ER78MSRF (SPAdes) | ecosystem: Environmental > Aquatic > Freshwater > Lake | place: Great...
CTTGTACCACTAGTACCTGTTGTTCCTGAAGTACCAGTAGTTCCTGATGTACCACTACTTCCACTTATTCCTGAAGAACCACTTGTACCACTAGTACCTGTTGTTCCTGAAGTACCAGTAGTACCTGATGTCCCTGAACTTCCACTAGTACCAGATGTCCCTGAACTTCCACTAGTTCCTGTTGTTCCTGAAGTACCAGTAGTACCTGATGTCCCTGAACTTCCACTAGTACCTGATGTTCCAGAACTTCCACTAGTTCCTGTTGTTCCTGACGTACCAGAAGTTCCAGTTGTACCAGATGTTCCACTACTTCCACTGATTCCTGATGAACCACTTGTCCCACTAGTACCTGATGTTCCAGAACTTCCACTTATTCCTGAAGATCCTGACGTTCCACTAGTTCCTGACGTTCCACTAGTCCCAGAAGAACCACTAGTTCCAGATGTACCAGAAGTTCCTGTTGTTCCACTTGTTCCTGACGTACCTGATGTTCCACTACTTCCACTTATTCCTGAAGATCCACTAGTACCAGATGTACCAGATGTTCCTGTTGATCCTGATGTTCCACTACTACCTGATGTACCTGATGTTCCAGTAGTTCCTGAGGTACCACTAGTTCCTGAGGTACCTGTACTACCACTAGTTCCTGAAGTACCTGTACTACCACTAGTTCCTGAAGTACCTGTACTACCACTAGTTCCTGATGTTCCACTAGTTCCTGATGTTCCAGTAGTTCCTGATGTTCCAGTAGTTCCTGATGTACCTGAAGATCCACTGACTCCGCTACTTCCTGATGTACCAGAAGTTCCACTTGTTCCAGATGTCCCACTTGTTCCACTCGTACCTGAACTTCCATTAGTACCTGAAGTACCAGAAGTTCCTGATGTACCTGAAGTTCCACTACTTCCACTTATTCCTGATGAACCACTAGTACCAGATGTACCAGAAGTTCCTGTTGTTCCACTTGTTCCTGAGGTACCTGAACTTCCAGACGTACCAGTTGTCCCACTTGTTCCCGAAGTTCCTGATGTTCCACTTGTTCCTGAAGATCCACTAACACCACTACTACCTGATGTTCCACTTGTACCAGTAGTCCCAGATGTTCCACTTGTTCCTGAAGATCCACTAGTACCTGAAGTACCAGTTGTTCCTGAAGTACCAGATGTACCAGTTGTTCCACTAGTACCAGTAGTTCCTGATGTTCCAGATGTACCACTACTTCCACTAGAACCTGAAGAACCTGACGTTCCTGAAGTACCAGATGTACCTGATGTTCCAGTGGTTCCTGAACTACCACTAGTTCCACTAGTACCAGATGTGCCAGAAGTTCCTGTCGTACCACTTGTACCTGAAGAACCATTCAATCCACTAGTACCTGATGAACCTGAAGTTCCTGTTGTACCAGATGTACCTGTGGTTCCTGAAGATCCACTTGTTCCTGTTGTCCCACTACTTCCACTTATCCCTGAAGATCCACTAGTACCTGAAGTACCAGTTGTTCCTGATGTTCCACTTGTTCCTGATGTACCTGTAGTCCCACTTGTTCCCGATGTACCTGAACTACCACTAGTTCCTCTCGACCCTGATGATCCTGACGAACCACTAGTACCTGAAGTACCTGATGTCCCTGACGTTCCTGTAGTTCCACTAGTTCCTGAAGTACCGCTAGTACCACTTATCCCTGAAGATCCACTAGTTCCTGAAGTACCTGTAGTACCTGATGTTCCTGAAGTACCGCTAGTACCACTTATACCACTAGACCCAGATGTTCCAGAAGAACCACTAGATCCGCAACAAACTAATGCCACATTTCCTATGCAAATAGTATCACCAGCAGTTGGAGAATAATTCGAAGTATTTGATGATAAGAAGGAAACTCCAAATGTGTGATATGGTCCAGAATCTGTATTAGATGTTATAGTATATGAAAAAAGACTTCCACCAATGACAAACGTTATTACGGAACCTACAGAAATAGAATCTAGAAAGGTATCAACGTTAATCATACTCAAATTAGTATCATTGATATAGAAAGTAGTAACTGTACTTCCTAAAGTACTATCGTTTGTAGAGATTTTAGCAACGTCTGGTGATATATCATTAGTGTCCCAAGCCCAACATGCTATAGTAGAAGTTATACCACTTGTTCCTGAAGTACCACTACTACCTGATGTTCCACTAGTACCAGAGGTTCCAGAAGTACCAGTAGTTCCAGATGTACCTGAAGTTCCTGTTGTCCCTGATGAACCACTCGTCCCACTAGTACCTGAAGAACCACTGACTCCACTACTACCACTTGTACCCGATGTTCCTGTTGTTCCACTTGTTCCTGAACTTCCACTTGTTCCTGTTGTTCCACTTGTACCTGACGTACCAGTAGTTCCACTTGTTCCCGTAGTTCCAGATGTTCCAGAACTTCCTGAAGATCCACTAGTTCCCGTTGTACCTGATGTACCACTACTTCCACTTGTTCCTGTTGTACCTGATGTTCCACTTGTTCCTGAAGTACCACTAGTACCTGATGTACCACTACTACCACTTATTCCTGATGATCCTGTTGTTCCTGATGTCCCAGACGTACCAGTTGTTCCAGAGGTTCCTGAACTACCTGATGTCCCACTAGACCCTGATGTACCTGACGTTCCTGAAGTACCAGATGTTCCTGTAGTTCCACTACTACCACTTGTACCTGAGGTACCAGTTGTTCCTGATGTTCCACTAGTTCCAGTTGTACCAGATGTTCCTGAAGAACCACTGACTCCACTACTTCCACTTGTACCTGAGGTACCTGATGAACCACTAGTACCTGAAGTTCCTGTTGTACCACTTGTCCCACTAGATCCTGATGATCCTGACGTACCAGTTGTTCCCGATGTACCAGACGTACCTGAAGTACCTGTTGTTCCAGATGAACCTGACGTTCCAGTTGTTCCTGAAGTACCAGAACTTCCACTAGTACCAGTTGTACCAGAAGTTCCACTTGTACCAGAAGTTCCACTTGTACCACTACTTCCACTGACTCCTGACGAACCACTTGTACCTGAAGTACCAGAGGTTCCAGATGTACCAGATGTACCACTAGTTCCAGATGTCCCACTAGATCCTGATGTACCAGATGTACCACTAGTTCCAGATGTACCTGAACTTCCACTGACTCCACTACTTCCTGAAGTTCCAGTAGTCCCTGAAGTACCACTAGTACCTGATGTACCTGTTGTTCCTGATGTACCAGTAGTTCCTGATGTTCCTGACGTACCAGAACTACCACTCGTTCCTGTTGAACCTGACGTTCCTGAGGTACCTGTAGTACCACTTGTTCCCGAAGTACCATCAATTCCAGTTGTTCCTGATGTTCCACTACTTCCACTTGTTCCTGACGTTCCAGAAGAACCACTAGTCCCATCAATACCACTAGTTCCTGAAGATCCACTGACTCCACTACTACCTGACGTACCTGAAGATCCACTAGTACCTGTTGTTCCACTTGTTCCAGAAGTACCACTACTTCCAGATGTTCCGTCTATTCCTGAAGTTCCACTAGATCCATTATTACCTGAAGAACCACTAGTTCCACTTATCCCTGAAGATCCACTAGTACCAGATGTCCCACTTGTTCCTGTTGAACCTGAAGTACCTGAAGACCCTGTTATACCTGAAGAACCTGATGTCCCTGAAGATCCACTAGTACCTGTTGTTCCAGATGTACCACTAGTACCTGACGTTCCACTAGTACCTGAACTACCACTAGTACCGTCAATACCACTAGTTCCTGTTGTTCCAGATGTACCACTAGTACCTGACGTTCCACTAGTACCTGAACTACCACTAGTACCGTCAATACCACTAGTTCCTGTTGTTCCAGATGTCCCACTAGTCCCTGATGTACCCGTAGTCCCAGATGTTCCACTACTTCCACTTATACCTGATGTGCCAGTAGTCCCTGATGAACCATCTCTACCACTTGAACCTGACGTACCAGTTGTTCCAGAAGATCCATCGACTCCAGATGTACCACTTGTTCCACTGGACCCTGAAGTACCTGATGTCCCTGAAGTCCCACTACTTCCACTTATTCCTGAAGAACCACTAGTACCTGAGGTACCTGACGTTCCTGTAGTACCTGAAGTACCAGAGGTTCCTGTTGTTCCACTAGTTCCTGACGTACCAGTTGTTCCACTAGTACCTGAACTTCCACTAGTTCCTGATGTGCCAGTAGTCCCTGATGAACCATCAATACCTGAAGTTCCACTTATCCCTGAAGATCCACTAGTACCTGAAGTACCAGTAGTTCCACTAGTTCCTGCAGACCCACTTGTACCATCTATACCTGAACTACCTGAAGTCCCATCGATTCCACTTGTCCCTGACGTACCACTAGTCCCACTTGTCCCACTTGACCCACTTGTCCCACTTGACCCACTTGTCCCACTTGTTCCTGTAGTACCCGAAGTACCAGAGGTTCCTGTTGTACCAGATGTACCTGAAGTTCCTGTTGAACCGCTACTTCCAGATGTTCCGTCTATTCCTGAAGTTCCACTAGATCCATTATTACCTGAAGAACCACTAGTTCCTGAAGATCCTGAAGATCCATCGACTCCAGATGTACCACTAGACCCTGAACTTCCACTAGTTCCATCAACACCTGATAAACCACTAGTTCCTGAAGAACCACTAGTACCTGATGTTCCTCTTGTTCCTGAACTACCACTTGTACCCGATGTACCAGTAGTTCCTGACGTTCCCGAACTTCCACTAGTTCCTGAAGATCCACTAGTCCCACTTGTTCCCGATGAACCAGAAGAACCACTCGTTCCAGAAGTTCCTGACGAACCTGATGTACCATCTGTTCCTGAAGAACCACTCGTACCAGATGTACCTGTAGTTCCTGAACTACCACTTGTACCACTACTTCCACTAGTTCCTGATGTACCACTAGTACCTGAAGAACCATCAATACCCGAAGTTCCACTACTACCACTTATCCCTGAAGATCCACTAGTACCTGATGTGCCAGATGTTCCTGATGTACCAGAGGTTCCACTAGTACCTGAAGTCCCATCAATACCACTTGTACCTGAAGTACCTGATGTTCCTGTTGTTCCACTAGTACCTGATGTACCACTTGTTCCTGATGTACCACTTGTTCCTGAAGTACCTGTGGTTCCTGATGTACCACTTGTTCCTGAAGTACCAGATGTCCCACTAGATCCAGATGTACCGTCCCTACCACTTGTTCCACTAGACCCTGATGTTCCGTCTATCCCTGAAGTTCCACTAGATCCATTATTACCTGAAGAACCACTAGTCCCTGATGTACCACTACTTCCACTTATTCCTGAAGAACCACTTGTACCCGAAGTACCTGACGTTCCGTCAATACCACTTGTACCATCAATCCCTGAAGTTCCTGAAGTCCCACTAGACCCTGAAGTTCCACTACTTCCACTAGTTCCTGTTAAACCCGAAGTTCCTGACGAACCAGAAGTACCACTTGTTCCCGAAGTACCATCAATACCACTTGTTCCACTTGTACCTGATGTTCCTGACGTACCACTACTTCCACTTATTCCTGATGAACCACTTGTACCTGAAGTTCCCGAAGTACCATCACTACCGCTAGTACCACTAGTTCCTGTTGAACCCGAAGTACCACTACTTCCATCTATACCTGACGTACCTGAAGTACCACTAGTTCCAGATGTTCCAGAGGTTCCAGAGGTTCCTGATGTTCCACTTGTTCCATCAGTTCCTGAAGTACCTGATGTCCCAGAAGAACCATTTGTTCCTGATGTTCCATCTATACCTGAAGAACCTGAAGTTCCACTACTACCATTCAATCCCGAAGTTCCTGAGGTACCAGTTATTCCTGAAGAACCACTAGTTCCGTTAACACCTGATGTTCCTGAAGAACCATTTAATCCTGAAGATCCACTACTTCCGTTTATTCCTGAACTTCCACTAGTACCACTACTTCCAGAAGTTCCTGTACTACCCGATGTTCCAGATGTCCCATTACTACCCGATGTACCATCTATACCTGAACTACCTGATGTCCCAGTTGTACCAGACGTACCTGAAGTTCCTGTTGTTCCCGATGTTCCACTAGTACCTGAAGTACCACTTGTTCCCGATGAACCAGAAGAACCACTAACTCCTGACGAACCTGAAGTACCTGATGTTCCTGATGTACCAGATGTTCCTGATGTCCCACTTGTTCCTGTAGTTCCACTTGTACCACTTGTTCCCGAAGATCCACTGACTCCACTACTTCCTGAAGAACCTGAAGTACCACTACTACCATTTAATCCAGAACTTCCTGAGGTTCCTGTAGTACCTGATGTCCCACTAGTACCTGAAGAACCATTTAATCCAGAACTTCCTGAAGAACCATTTAATCCAGAACTTCCTGAAGATCCTGAAGTACCTGATGTTCCTGAAGAACCAGTTGTTCCACTACTTCCACTTATCCCTGAAGATCCACTTGTTCCTGATGTACCACTAGTCCCACTCGTACCTGTCGTCCCAGATGTTCCACTCGTACCACTACTTCCACTTATTCCTGAAGAACCTGAAGTTCCAGTTGTACCCGATGTTCCTGATGAACCACTAGTTCCATTAATACCTGATGACCCTGATGAACCATTAATACCTGATGTTCCTGAAGAACCACTAGTTCCGTTAACACCTGATGTCCCTGAAGAACCACTACTTCCACTTATTCCTGAACTTCCACTAGTTCCACTAGTACCTGTAGTCCCTGATGTTCCTGAAGAACCAGTTCTACCACTAGAACCAGAACTACCACTAGTACCTGTTGTCCCAGATGTACCTGTTGTTCCAGATGTTCCACTAGTTCCACTTGTTCCTGTAGTACCACTCGTACCGCTACTTCCACTTATTCCTGAAGACCCACTAACCCCACTAGTTCCTGACGTACCACTTGTTCCACTAGTCCCTGAAGTACCACTAGTACCCGAACTTCCGTTGATACCGCTAGTACCTGAAGAACCATTTAAACCAGAACTTCCTGAAGTACCAGATGATCCAGATGTTCCTGAAGTACCAGATGTACCAGATGTACCACTCGTTCCATTACCACTGATGTTATTGGTGTACATAACTACACCATTATTGTCAATAACTAAAACATTGTTACTGTTACCTGAAGCAACACTATTTAATATTAAATTATCATTTACAGTGGTTTCACCGTCAATAAAAATATTACTATTAATTGTTATACCACTTATCGGATCACAAGCCTCAATATTTGTTACATAAAAAGCAGTACACGCACTTACGATGTCAGACTCACTTCCACCGACAACAATATAATTCTGTCTTATGTTTGAATTATCACAACTCATAATGTTATACCATTTAATTCTACTTCAGAAACTCCTTGTATGTTATTTTTAAATACTTTAATATAAAGTTGATCCCCATTATTAACTGTAAATGGTACATTAACTGTATTACCATTAACCTTAAAAATTAATGAACTATAATTAGTTGCATTAGCAATTGTAAATGTCGCACCCAAATTCATAGGTATTGTTACACTACTTACACCAGAATTAAATACTATATTAATACATATTGTATTATTTTTATCATCAACATTTAATTGATAAGATGCTTTATAAATATTTTCACTAATCTCATAGAAATTAATACCCCTACTTACCGCAGGTGTTACTACAAAATCATCTTCATCTAATAGATAACCCATCATTTTAATAGTATATAGTTGTACATAATATTTCCTTTCTTCTAAATTACTAATAGTACTTTCATCACCAATACTATCCATTATTAATGGTATTGGGTGTCCGTTAACTCTAATATATCTTTCTAATGGTGAAAATGCAGTTAACATTTTTCTATTCATTACATTTAAGTCTCTCATTCTATTACAAAACAACCTAACTTCATACATAATATCTACAGATACTGGTTGTGGTATTTTATAGATATCATAACCTTTTCTATTACCATCCCATGTAGGTATTTTCATATATGTAAATGTAGGTCTACCAGGTATATTAAAAGTACCTGCGTAATTTGTACCCTGTTGGGCATCTGGTTTTCGAACAATAGTAATAAATGGTAATTTAATGTTTTTATCTATATCAGTATATTGCCAAGTTTTAGTAAACTCTCCCCATCTTTGTGATGTTAAAAATAAAACAGGTACTTTTTCACCGTTTAAACTAAGATCAATTCCATTAGTAATGAAATTAACCATTTCCCCATCCATATCTTCGTGAAGAATACCTTTAGGTAAGTATGTACCTTGATTTGCAATATCATCTAATATACTCTGTCTTTGTTCTAGACCTTGTTTATGTGGTGTGATACTCAGATCTTTTCTATAATTTTTTGGTAATCCCATTTTTTAAATTCCGTTAAATTCGTCTAAGTCAGTAGGTACACAAATTATAGTTCTATAAAAACCTTTGTATCCACCTATTGTATGTGCGTTATCTGAAAATATTTTACCATCGTTTGCAACAGTAAAGTATTTTATTGTAGTTTCATTTTCAGGATACCCAATATAATCACCGTAACCTATTTGAACTCTAAGTTCATCTAAAGTATCTTGATAAACACCTAAAGTAATATTTCCTCTTTCTAAAAATCTTAAAGAACCGTCACTATTATAATTTTTATTTGTTGGTGTTGCGTAATTAAAATTCACAGGTACTTCAACAGGAGGTTTAAAACGAATTTCACCCTTACCTGCCTCAGAATAAATATCATCTATAGTTGATTCTACCCTATCAACTTGATATAGTATAACTTTTATGTTAATATCACCCTCTAACCATTCCCTACCAAAATCTATTTCTAAATCAAAATCATCTTGAGAAAAAAATTTATTTAATCTCTCAATAGGTACTTTTTTTTGTTGATTCATTATCTTTTATAGATAAATATTTATTTTTTCAAAAAAAATCCTTATAATTATAACTATGTTAGATATTACAGATATTAATAATCTCGATAGTGATACACTTCTTATGTCTTATGAGGGTAAAAACCCGTATATAAAATATATGAAGAGAAAATTAGAGACTGAAAAAAAATATTTTTTAAGTAATAGTCAGTCTAACTATATTAAAAATTACTTTAATTTTGAACCTAAGAATATAAATAAGGTTATTGAATTAACAAATTACTTTTCGGAAGAATTAAAAGAAGAACATAAATTAAAAATTACTCCTAAAAAAATATTTGTTGAGTCTTTAATTGCGGAATCGGATAAGGCGATTCATGTAATTTGTAAACTTTTTAAAAATCAAAATGATGTAAAATTAATATGGATACCCAAAACACAACTTTTAGATGATATTCATTATGAGGATGTGGATATAGATATTGACTTTGAAAAATACGTTAAATTAGATAAGAGAGGTTGGAGTGCATTCAATCACCAAAAAGATGGAATTAAATTCTTAATTAAAAATAAAAAATGTATTTTGGCAGATGATATGGGGTTAGGAAAATGTCAAAGCGTAGATTCTGAAGTATTTACACCGTATGGTAAAAAAAGAATTGGGGATATAATATCTGGTGATTATGTTATTGGTTCTGATGGTAAACCTACACTTGTTGAGGCGGTATACCCACAAGGTGTTAAAGATTTATATAGAGTGACATTTAATGATGGTTATTCCATATTAGTTTCTAAAGATCATTTATGGACTGTAAGTAGTAATAATAGTGGAGAAAATTCTAAAAATAGAGAAAATAAATACTATACATTGAGTGTTGAACAAATGTTGGATGAGGATTTAGTTTTAATAAATAATGGTATGGGGTGGAACGAAAAAAAACCATACAGTTTTAAGACGTTTTATAAAACTAATAATAGTCAAAATAAATGGCAAATACCTATTGTTAAACCCATAGAATTCTCTAATACTAAAACTTTACCTATCGATCCATATTTATTGGGTATTTGTTTGGGGGATGGTCATATAAAAAATGTGTCAGTTAGAGTAGATGTACATAAAGATGATTTTGATGAATTATTTTTAAATCAACCAATAAAAGAAAATAAACCTCAAAAAAATTTGAGGAGCGCTAGTATATTTTTATCAGAATCACTAAAAGAACTTAGAATAAATCAAACTAGATCATATAATAAATTTATACCTTATATCTATAAATACTCCTCAATTGAGGATAGAATGTCTATATTACAAGGTCTTATGGATACAGATGGACATTGTATGAAGTCAAAAAACGGTAATTTTACTGGTACAGAATTTTCTACATCATCTGAACAATTAGCCGATGATTTGGCAGAAATTGTTCATAGTCTTGGGGGTATTGTTAGAAAAAAAAGTAGAATCCCCATTTATACCTATAAAGGAGAAAAAAAAGAAGGTAAACGAAACTACAGACTTAATATTAAATTACCAGAGGGTATGAACCCATTTAGACTTAAAAGAAAGTCTGAAGAATATAAAACACCTAAAAAATATAAGATAGGAAGATATATTACAAATATACAATTAGAGAAACGAGGTGAATCGGTATGTATACAAGTTGACGCTGAAGATCACTTATATGTAACTGATCATGGTATTGTAACACATAACACGTATCAATCAATTGTCGCCGCCTTAGAAAGTGGATCAGAAAGAGTTTTAATTATTTGTCCTTCATCATTAAAGATTAACTGGATGAGGGAAGTACAGAACTTCTGTGACGATGTTTCTATTATACAAGGCACTCATTGGAATCCCACTAGGTTTACAATTATGAATTATGACATACTAAAAAATTTCCACACCATAGAGGAAAGAAATAAAGAGTATGAGGATTGGGAATTAAGGAGAGAGATTGCAGACTTTAATCCAGATCTATTGATTTTAGATGAGGCACATTATATAAAAAATCATAAAAGTAAAAGAGGGGCAATTTTAAAAGATTTATCTAAAAACTTTAACTGTGATAGAGTTTGGTTATTAACTGGTACCCCTATTGCGAATAGACCGATGGATTATTATAATCTTTTATCTATTATTGATTCACCAGTGGCGAATAATTGGGTTCATTATGCCAAAACTTATTGTGAGGGCATGAGATTCAAAAAAGGAGGTAAATATGTTTGGGTTACTAAAGGGGCATCTAATTTAGGTGAATTATCTACAAAAACAAAAAGAACCATTCTAAGAAGAAAAAAAGAAGATGTGTTAGATTTACCAGAAAAATTAATTACACCAGTTTATTTAGAGTTACAAAATGTAGATGGGTATAAATCCGTTTGGGAAAACTATATGACTAAAAGAAAATTGGAAGGTAAGAAAGGTAATCCTGCTAAAGATATCGTTGAGATGACTCTATTACGTTCATTTATCGCAATGGAAACTGTACCATATAGTATAGAAAAAACTGAAGAGGCTTTAGAATTAAATAAAAAAGTTATTATTTTTTGTAATTTTAATGACGAAATGGATTATTTTTTAAGACACTTTGGTAATAAAGCCGTATCTGTAAGGGGTGGAATGACTGATAAACAAAAACAAATGTCTGTGGATAGATTTCAAGAAGATGATAGTTGTATGGTATTTGTTGGACAAATAAAGGCGGCAGGTGTTGGGTTAACTCTAACCAAAGCGGAAATAGTTATAATGAACTCTTTAGATTGGGTACCAGGAAATCACGAACAAGCCGAAGATAGGGCATATAGGATTGGACAAAAAGAAACTGTTAATATTTATTATATGTTAATAGATGATACTATCGATACTTTAGTATGGTATATATTAAATGAAAAAAAGAAAGTCATTGGAACTATTATGGGTGAAGATGATATAATAAATGAATTTTTAAAAAAGACTGAAAATGGAAATTAGTGTGTTTTCGATGAAAGGTTGTCCACATTGTGATAACCTTAAAAATAAATTAAAAGAGAATAATATCGAATTTGTTGAAATAGATATTGATGAAAACGAATTGTTATATGAAAGATTTTCTAAAAAAGTTAATAATGAATTTTTACCCGCAATTTTAGTGGGTAAAACTGCATATGTACCTGAGAAATCTTTTACTACTATCGATGAGGCAGTAGAACTAGTTAAAAAACATATTATTTAGAATTATTTTCTTTGTGTATATTTGCATCCCAATTCTTTGGGGTGTGTTTATCTATAAAGTCACCAATCCTATTTATTAAATTGTTTTCATTTTCATTACCTTCATCTTCGATGTGACCATAACCATCACCATCGTTGTGTCCAAAATCGTGTACTAAATCTTTTTTAAATTCAACAATTTCAGAACGCAATTCTTCGTCATCACATTCTTGATATGCATTTTCAATTAATCTCAACGCATCTATTAATAATTGTTGTGCCTCATATAGAGAAGAAAAACAAGCATTATCCCTACCATCAAGTGGATTACCTAAATCATTTGAGTCATTAGATTCGAATAGTATTTCAGAAAACTTCAAAACGTTTATTTTAAAGTTAATAAGTATTTTAATTGATTAATCTCACCCATCATCTCATCTCTTAAATTAAGTAAGTCACTGTCTTTATCAGACTTTAATTTCTCATTTAATGATTTTAACCAATCGATGTTAGAATTAAGAAAATTATTCAATTCTAAAGTATCAGTATTTTTTAATGTAATAGATCCTTCACCACCATTAAATTCAACTCTACCGTATTTACCCATATACATTTCCACAAACTTATCTACTAAATCACCTAAACTATGATAGATATCATCATATGCTTTATGTCTTGCATAAGATTTAGTTTGCCAATGTAAAAGTTTTATTTGTTGTCGTAGTGTAAAAAATTGTATAATTAATTCCTCTTTCATATATTTTATATTTATTGACATTATTATATATCAATTAATAAATATCGCAATATTTATAAATAAAACACTGTTATGCCAAATTCATTAGATGATAATATGAAAAATGAGTTATACACTCAAATTAGACATAGATTAGGTGCACCAATTAGAAAGATAGAATTGGAGTGGGAACAAATGAATTCCTTATTAGAAACTTCAATTGAAGATTATGCACAAAGAGTTCAAGATTGGTTAATTGAAAATCAATGGTCTTCTCTTTTAGGAAAAGAAGTGGATAAAACAGATATTGCTTTCGCATTGACAACTAGATCTTTAGATTTTGAAAGTAATTTTTCTTACGCATACTCAAAACAAGTAGGGTTACAACAAAGAGGTCCTTGGGAACTTAAAAAAGACTACGTTATTATTGAAAGAAACAAACAAGTTTATCAAATACCTGCAAATAGAGAAATTAATGAAATATTATGGATAACACCTAATTCTACTGACCATGCATTATATTCATTTGCGGGGTTTGGTGATTATGGTTTCGGTGGTGGATTCGGACAAGTCCCATTTGCTGGTTATGGACAAGGGGGTGGATTAGGTAATGGTGGATTTTATGTTGCACCTGCATTTGATGTATTGTTGAGGGCAGCAGATTTTAGTTTAAAGTCTAAATTACTAAGAAGTGAATTAAGTTATAAAGTAACTGCGGGACCTAATGGTACTAGATTATTACATTTAATGCCAATACCTGGAAGTAGGCTTTCGTTTGCGGGTGGTGGATTAGTTGGTGGACAATTAGGGATAGCAGGTAGTAAGGTTTGGTACCATTATTACGATTCTACTAGTGATAAAGATAAGTGTTTAACAGATAATCCTGATATTATTAAATTACCTAATGACGTACCACTTTCTAAATTAAGATATTCTGATTTAAACGAACCAACTAGAATATGGGTTAGAAAGTATCTAACTGCACTATTTAAAGAAGCCTTAGGAAGAGTTAGAGGTAAATTTGGTGGTTCATTAAAGGTACCTGACTCAGAATTGACTATGGACTTTGATAGTCTTTTAAGTGAGGGTAAAGAAGAACAATTAAAATTGTTAGAGGAATTAGATGCTAGATTAGAAAGACTATCTAATGTAAAACAATTAGAGAACAAAGCATTAGAGGCGGAAAATCTTAATAAATCACTGACTTATCGTCCTTTGGGTCTTTATGTCATATGAGAATTCATCTGCAATACCGTAGTCCTCAAACATATAAGTAGGTGAAACACCGATACTATTCCAAAATAGTAATTCTTCATCAGTAATAATTAACAATTCTTCTAATTTATCTTGATCACCATCTTTAAAAGGGTATCCTGATGTTAATTCTAATTCTTGTTTTGTATAATATTTTCTTTTAGAAGGGTTGTCCACTAATATTTCCTCTCTTACTAATGGATCAAAACAAACTAACAATGGGTTAACTCTTTTATTAAACGCATCTAAATACTTATCGATATTATACTCACCAGTCATATTTGGGTTATTCTCTAATTGAGATGCATCAATCACCTCACAATTTATTGTCAGTTCTACTTTATTTGGATCAGGAAATTTACCATTATTAATGTAGTAAAGTTCTGCCTCCTTTTTAGTAAATTTACTATGAGATTTAGATTGTATGTCTCCGTGTGATTTTTTAGTTCCTGTATTCACATAATAAATTGTTTCGCCTAAATCTACATTTAAATTATTTGAGATAATTAATTCCATATGGGCTTGCTTAGCCATAGCACCACCAGATTTATTAGTACCCTTCATTTTCTTTTTATAATCTGCGACACTAATTCTTACCCTAGCCTTATTTGCGATTTTAGATAAAGGTATTTCTTGATTGTAAATCATTTCTACAGTTTCATGATATTCGTTAACAAAACTAAAACCATCCCCATCTAATAACATTCTTATTCCTTTATCTAAAAATTCTGCAATATATGTTGGCATTTTTTTAGATTTAATTGAATTACCTACTAACTTAACTTTACCATCAATTAAATCTGCATAATTTTTTCTCGCAATGTTAATAGTTGCCTGACATATCTCATCTACGTCTAACCCCATAACACCTTTCATATATTTGTCATTGTATTCTGCGACAACTGCAGCCATACCTTTATATGTCTTTCCTAATTTATTAAAGTGGTGGTTACCGTTAGAAGTATAAACATACTTTTCTACGTCATCGGGTACTGAGAAGTTGAATCCATCTGTATCACCTACTAAAGGTCTAAACCCTTTTGAGTTAAAAAATCTAATCATATGTCTTAGGTACTGTCTACCAGTACATGTAATCTTCTCCCCCATATCTGTATCACCCCAAGGAAATACGTTAGGTGCAGAAATAGAACCGAACATACCGTTATTTAAAATCTTTAATGGTAATTGTTTCTTATCATAATATGCGGACTTTTCCTTATCTCCCTTTGCTGCATATTCATTTTTAAGTTCTTTATATTTGTTACGATAATCGTAGTTATATTGTAATAATCCTCTCATCGCACCCATAACATCACAATCTGTAAAAACATCGTGTGTTAATTGTATAGATGGATATAGTGATGCAAAGTCAAACTTAACTACGTTTCTACTATATCCTACCTCTAACAATCTAGATAAACCACCGATAAATCTTCTATTTTCTAATGTATGTGGTATTCCGATACCATTTTTATAATACCAACCTAACATTAATAATTTCCAAGTTGCCGCAGTACCCATAGTCGAGGATCTCATAAATGATGTTGGTAGTACTTTTGAAAGTAGGTATGTGGCTTGATTAAAAATGTCATCTACCTTTTCTGTCTCCCATAAGTCATCAATTAGATATCGTTCTACAATATCACAACCTTTTAATTTAGTGGTATTATCAGGTAGTATATCATCTTTGATTACACCCCAATCACCATTATCTTCATTTAACCAATAATCATTTTCTTTATCTGCGTAAGTTTTACCAATCTTATCTCCTTGAATGTAAATTCGATTTGGTTTTGCTGCATTAGAATATTTCGTAATATATTTAAGTCCACCCTCTTTAATAGAAGAATTAATTGCCTGTGCCCTACGAACTGCGTGATAAACATCCATAATGTTATACCCCCACATATGTGTTTGTTCATAGTACTCCATCTCAGGACCCATCTTAAGACTTTGTGTTTTTCTATAAAATGGTATACTACCTAATGTTTTTGCAATATTTTTAATATCTACACCCAACTTCTGACATCTAACTACAAAAAAGAACCAGTCAAAGTTTTCGGAGTTATATCCTGAAATAATAGATGGTTTAAGATGATTGATAACTTTAAAGAAAGTAGTTATTGCCTCAATTTCTCTTTCATCGAGTTCTTCATCTGTTTCTCCATTAATAGATATAACGTGTTGAAATCCTCTATTATCTTTCATACCTATTTGGAAAATCCTTTCTACGTGAGGATCCAAACCAGTTGTCTCTAAGTCAAAAGAAAATCTATGGACTTCGTGATAGTCCTCCATACCCTTAAACAATCTTTTTCCTGTCTGTATTAGAAATTGTTCTGTGGGACTTATGGCTAAGAAATTATCTCTAGTTTCCTCATCATAAACACCTAAACCCCCCTTTTTAAAGAAGTTTAATAAATCGTTGTATGTTCCCATACATTGAACTAAATACTTATACCCATTTTCTAACCTACTTATACTTATACCTTCTTCATTTTCAGTAGATAAGGGGACAAACTTAATTCGATACTCCCTCATTTTTTTTCTGATTTCCCTTCTATCACCACCATAAAGTTTTGAAACGTCAGGAGATTTCATCCATAAAAATGGTGAGAGTTTATGTTTCTCGATTCTTTTACCATTTTCTGGGTCGTGAATTATTAAATGGACTTTATTTTCTACATAAGAAGACTCAACACCAACTATGTATTTTTGTTCATCATAACCCTCTAAATACTCTTTGATTTCTTCTACTGAAGCAGGCATAACTATATTATTATTTGTATTTTAAGAACAAATATAGTAAAATTTTCTTAAACTATCAATTTTCTAAGACATTAATGTATAATTCGTCTCTAATTGGTGCGATTAGGGTACCTGTACCATCTAAAAATGTGATGGTGTAATATCCATTATACCTACCAACTCTACTTGTTTGTAGTTCACTAAACTGAAAGGTAATGTAATATGTAGGTGTTTCTGTATTTAAACAATCATTGGCAACCGACATTTCTATGGATGCAGATGAACAGGCAATTCTTTTAACCTTAGTCTCAACATCGTACATCGTAAATGTTATAGTAGCGTTTTGTATTTTCTCATAAAACTTACGAAAATCATTTCTACCGTCATTAACTAATTCCATTTTTAGTTTTGGTAGTGTACTATCTTTGTTGATAAAAAATTCCATATTATATAAATATTAACCATTATTAATTTCTTCCCTTATTGTTGTAATATCTAAACCACAACCAAATAATTTAAATTTAGAAATACCACCTTCAAAAGTACCTGCAAAATTTTCTTGAAGTACTAAACCTTCATCTCTATTGTCAGGACCATTTACAGTGTTAGACTCTACCAACCCTTGTGTACCACCACCCAAACTATAGTTAAATGGAACCCCTTGTTGTTTTTCTCTATACTCATCTAATTCCCTAAAAATAAATTCATCAAAATCTTCTAAAGTCCATTTTAAATAACCATCTACATAAACTGTTAACACACCTTTCCTTCTAGGTATATTTACCAATTCACATTGTGTATATTGTTCATATGGTTTAAATCTAATTGCGACATTTGTCCATACATCTTCTATAATTAAACCAGGTGAACTATAACATTCATATATACTAGTTCCTGTAATATATTCTACATTTACAGTAGTTGCCGTTGTTGTTCCAGTACAACCACATCCACATTGTGCGTGACAATCCACTACTGTCGTAGCAGTTACTGCGGAACACTCACCACTCATAGTAACCATTCTAAATCCAATCGCACCATCATCTTTAATCCTAAAACCTAATGCGTTATATACAATATCTGCGTATTTATCTTTTTCTTGTGTTATTTCAGTAGTTATTCCAGTAAAACAACAACAACCTGACGGTTGGTATACTAAAAATGGGTTATCTAATAATGTTGTACTAGTCACCTTTGGTGGTGGTAATGGGTATCCAGATGAAGTAGTATAACCAGTCTCACCACTAAAAAAATCCCAAAACTTATTCTCTGCCCTAGTACCCATATAAAAGAAGAAACCTTTATTGTTTGGGTATGTATTATTTAGTGTGTTACCCGTACAAGATGATGAACTTTTATTCAGTAAGAACGTTGCCGTCCACCCATCATAACATTCAACATCTAAACCACCTAACCTTTCTGGTAATATTTGATAATTGTATGGGATTGGTTTTGTATCTAAATAACATTGATAAGCCTTATCAGGATCAGGACAACAATTATTTGTTGTGTGCCCTGTAGTATCCCCTGTACCACAACAATCCACTATTGTATCACCAGAACAAACTGGTGGACAATTGAACCAACTAAGGGGCCAAGTAAACTTATTATCTGTTATTTCTTTGAAATAAGTTATATCGGATAATTTAAAAAATCCTTGATAAAAACCACCACACAACTGAGAGTACCTACCAACCTCTAAATCTACAAGAACATTTATTGGGTAAACATAAGTGCAGCCAGTAACTCTAGTCATTGAAAATCTTGTATCCGCAGATGTTAATGATAAAGATGATCCTGTAAACGCAGATAAGAAAGTTGCCCCACTAGTAGAACCAGTACAATTGTATAAAATAAATCCATTATCGATACCTGTTAAACCAATATCATTTAATGTTATACCACTACCGTTTATGGTTGCACCAGTCCAAGTTGTTAAACTATAAAGAGTATTACCTGAGTAACAATTATTGTTATCTATGTCAATATCAACTAAAATACAATCAATTAATATTTCATCATTATCCACTTCATCTGTACAATCATAACATAAAAATAAGTCCCAGTAATCACTATTACTAAGTCTCATATTTAAACAGTTATTAAAGTTATGTTGGTATATATTGCTCATCAATAAATAAATATCAAAGAACTGGTTAACCAGTTAATGATTATTAAATTTTATTAACCCAATTGTCTCCACTCAAAACTATATTGTCTGATGTTGTGGCAGTTATAGTATGTCTTCTTAATAAAGTGTTTGCCCAAATTAATTCTTCAGTAAAAGTTTCCTTCTCATCTAATCCTGATTGAGTTACTAACCCTACAGGTGTTATTCCGTAATGAATAACTGAATTATCACTTTTTTTAATAATCCACCAAGTATCTACTAAATGATTTTTTATTTCTATCATATTAAACTCCTATGTCTCCTGTTATTGTCCAAGTTTTACCTGTTATGAGATAAAGTCTTGCCGCTTGAGCGGTAGTTCCTGTAGAATATTGTCTACCATTTGCCCCAAAATTCACATTTGATTGTACAGATTTTGTTGCGCCCGTACCATTCCACCCTGTCCATCCAGTTAAAATTATATTATAATTTGTATTATTAATTCCACAATTATTTAACATATTTGTCATGTTAGTAACACCACTAACATTCCAAGAACCTATTGGTTGATTAAAAGCAGATGCGCTCTGAAACATATTTGTCATGTTAGTAACTTTAGATGTTGTCCATCCTGATATAGATGGTGATCCTCCGTTATTAAAAGCAACTGCGCTCGAAAACATTGATGCCATGTTAGTAACACCACTAACATTCCAAGAACCTATTGGTTGATTAAAATCAACTGCGCTCGAAAACATTGATGACATGTTAGTAACACCACTAACATTCCAAGAACCTATTGGTTGATTAAAATCAGATGCGAAAGAAAACATTGATGACATGTTAGTAACTTTAGATGTTGTCCATCCTGATATAGATGGTGATCCTCCGTTATTAAAATCAGATGCGAAAAAAAACATTGATGACATGTTAGTAACACCACTAACATTCCAAGAACCTATTGGTTGATTAAAATCAACTGCGAAAGAAAACATTGATGACATGTTAGTAACACCACTAACATTCCAAGAACCTATTGGTTGATTAAAATCAGATGCGCTCGAAAACATTGATGACATGTTAGTAACTTTAGATGTTGTCCATCCTGATATAGATGGTGATCCTCCGTTATTAAAAACAGATGCGAAAGAAAACATTAATGACATGTTAGTAACACCACTAACATTCCAAGAACCTATTGGTTGATTAAAATCAGATGCGCTCTGAAACATTAATGACATGTTAGTAACTTTAGATGTTGTCCATCCTGATATAGATGGTGATCCTCCGTTATTAAAAGCAGCTGCGCCCTGAAACATTGATGTCATGTTAGTAGACTTACTAGTGTCTAAATAACCTATGTTCCCATTAAAAATTGTACACTCCCTAAAACTATTAGAAAAAACACTACCAACCTTTTCAAAAATGGGTGCCGTAATTGGTGTCCCAGTTAACGAATCACAACCATAAAAAGAACTATTAAATATCCGCCATTTAATATTACCCCAACTATTAATTGACGTTATTTTTTTTGCCTCCGCAGTACCATTGTTATATATCCCATCAAACCTACCATATATTTTAACCGTATATGTACCACCAGATGGGTAAGTATGTATTAAATTAGTGTCAGTGGTAGAGGCACTTAATACCCCATCACCCCAATCAACATAATATCTATATTTGTATGTAGGGTTTAATTGTAGTTGATAGTTACCAACACCACTACTCCCTGATAATGTAGTATTGACTACAAATTCAAAAGGGTAGTATTTTTGTATTATACTTTGTATTGATCCTCCCATATTAAAACTTATTGTTCTTGTACATACCAGTATTCTACTCTAGTACCACCAGCCCATTCTGCATATATTATATTTAATGTTGACGTAAAGTAAATTGCGTCACCCATTAAAACCCACCCAACTGGATATGTAGGTTCTGACGTATCATTATGATAAATTTTTTGTATTAGTCCTAAACTTGCGGAAGTCAAATTTTCTAATATATTTCCTGTTGCGGGGGAAGTATAGTTATAATAAATTGTTTGTCCAGTAAAATTAATTGTCGTTGTTGTTGCAGTAGTAGCACCCCCACTACCACCAGTTGGTACTTGCCAAGATGCATTACCACTACCGTCTGAAGTTAATACATAACCGTTAGTCGCACCTGATGTCATTTGTAGACTAATAGTTTTTGTTTTACCATTAACGTCTACTTTTTCAGTTGGGGTTTCCGTGCCGAAACCAACATAACCTCTAGTAGCGCCAGTACCTTGTATGTGAATGTCTGAGAGGGCAGTTTTGTTTGAACCACCATAAAATCTAATATTTTTTTCACCCGTAGTTCCCGACCTAGTTATTATGTTCAAATTATTGGCACCATAACTATCTAAAATTGAGTCGTTAGGATTACCTAATGTAGGGCTCAAAGTATATCCTGAACCTATTTGAATTAAAGAAAATATACTAGTTTCGTTTGTTGCAATAAATTGTTGTTGATTGACACTTCCACCTGATATTATGAAATCATTAGAACTCGATACTGGTCTCCATAACAAATTACCATATGTTGATGTAGCGTCTATTATCCCTAAAGAAGGTGTCTTTCCGATACCCAATCTATTATTAGTAACATCAATATAAAAAGATTTATTTGTACCAAATACAATATCACCCTCATTTAATGGATTAATCCAAAGAGGTGAACATGAATGAATATTTGAAACAAAAATATCTGATATACAATTTCCAGATGTATTTCCAGTAAAAGTACCACCTGATAAAGATGAAAGATTTATTGGGTTCGCAGAACCACCAGTATTCCAATTTAATAATAAACTAGTACCTGATAAAGTACCACCAGTGACATATGTGTTTGTATCGGCACTTGAGTTTGGTAACCATTTTCCTTCACCATTACTACCAGTTTGAGTTAATACATAACCAATTGTCGGTGCAGACGCACCATTTCTAATTGTAATCTTATTTGTATATAATCTACCATCAATAGTCGCATCTTCAACGGATTGTAAATAATCTAAAGGTCCTTTATAGTCTAAAGTACCCGCAGAAAAATTTTCTAGAATAGCGAATGTTAATCCTGAATAAGTATTACCTATACCAATCTGACTAACATTAGTAAATGAATACGTAATATTAAATCCTGTATATTGTGTACCTATCACATATTCACCTGTATAGCCTGTTTGAGTTAATGTCCAAAAAGTACCTACAATTTGAGTATCCGCACTCACAGGTGTGATTGGTAATGTTAAACCTGAAGTATATGCAGAAAATAATGGGTTTGTCCAAGTAGTTGCACTGTAACCACTAAATATAAAATTATAGTTTGGTGATGACACACTTGAAACATTAAATAACGTAGTTCCTGTATTACCACTAAAAACTGCAGTCTGAGAAGATACTATACCTAAAGAAACTGTAGTACCTGTGTCTACACCTGTTGGGTATCCACTAAACGGTATACCTACCTCAATTTTTCCATCAAATGTTGCAGTTTCACCAGTTATTATCTTTGCCTGTCTTGAAAGATCAAGTAATGTTGTAAATTTATTTATAGACATGTCTTTATTTTAAAATAAATATTTAGATTTCTGTTATATTTATATAAAAAACTTTATTATGAGAAAAACATTTAAGAAATCTGACATTAATAAATATTTTGATTCTAAAAAAACAAAATTAACTGATGAAAAGATTAACGAGTTTATAAACCCAAATGGTTCATTAATTAGTGCTACGGACAATTATAAACAAAATAGAAATTTCGTAAAATCAAAAAAGACTACCGATGACTATGTTAGAAATTCTACACAAGGTCCGGAGGCATATTTTATTTATGGTGGACCATATTATGGAATAAATTACAATAAAGTAGTTAGTGAGGAAGAAGATATTTTAGATTTAGATGTAGAAGATAATTTTTACGATGAATTAAATGTGGTACCTACAAAAAAATATAGTAGGGATGAAAATGAAAGAAAAAATAGAGAAGCAAAAATGATGGCAGACAAAGATATTAGTAGTCACTATTTTAAACAATCTGATCCAGTTTATAATCATTTACCTTCTGAGAAATGGAGAGGATATAAATTACCTTATGATACATCATTTGATGAAAATGTTTTTGAGGGTGAGGAATCTATGAAATCTTTGGTTGATGAGATTGTTATGAAAAACAAAACTGTTAATAAAGGTATTGTAAAAAGAATGAAAGAAGTTGATTTAATGATAGAACCATCATCTATACCTGATATTAGTGAACTAAAAACTAACTATGAGAAACCTATGATAGTTAGAAAAATTAACAGTCTTTTAGATTTAATTAATAAGGAAAATATAAAAGGTACTGAATTAACTATAGTACTAAATCATTTAATCAATAATTTAGATATTTATAGTATAGATGAAGAACACAGAGAACTAATCGGAGATAAAATCAAATATGGCGAAGAGAAAGGAAAATAAAGGTGGTAATAGTAAATTAAAAGGTAAGGAATGGAATTGTCCTGATTACGTTTTAAACGCTATTGGTAATGCAGTTAAAACTTACGAAACGTTAAAAAAAGAAGATATTAGTCAAAACAAACAAACTGAAGGTTATAAAAGGGCTAAAGGTATTTTAGAAAACAAAAAAATAAAATACGAACATATGAAAAAAATAAAGAGTTGGTTTGATAATTTTGATGGTAATCATAACGATATTGAGTATAGGTTAAACGGTGGTAAGACAATGCACAACTGGGTTGATGGTACACTAAATAAAGAAAGAAGGGCAATTGAGGCACCTAAAAAAATAAAAAGTGAAACTGGGTTAAGTAATCAATTTATAAAGGATCACCAAAAAGATGATACTAAAATAAATAAAAATTCCTTAAAAATAAGGATACCTCGACCAAATAAAGATATCTCAGGACAGATAATGAGAGGAAAACCTGTTTATGAGGAAATAGAAAGAATGAGAAATTTAATAATATACGAATCTAAAATTTAAAATTATGGGAAAAACTAAATTAGAAAAATTGGCAGATCAATTTAGAATTGATAACACTAAGGCTAATACATATTTACCTGGTAGTGGTAAACAATATAGTCAAGGACATCCTAACGCATTGTCTGATGGAGATGATAAGGGTAGAGGTACTAACAGTAATAGTGATTTATTGAATACCACTAGTGGTGGTAATGATGTTGATATAAACGGTAACCCAACTTATCCGGGAACTGGTAGAAATCAATTAATTGCGAGAAATGAGTCAAAGTACGGATCGCAATATGGTCCTAATGGTTACGGACCGAGTAAGCCTTATTACCCTAACTATATTTATAACAATATTAACTTAGATAACGTTAATATTTAATTATGACTCTTTACAATTTAGCAGAAAGTCTTATACTTGAAGTTGTAGCCAAAACACCTGTAATGGATTGTATGCAAGGTAAACGTATTGCTGAATTATCTTACGATGATGGAGAAGATCCTGGAGGAAAAGGTAAGAGATGGATTGAGATTTATACATACGGTAAGTCTTTGGCTGGGCACGATGTCATCAGAGTATACCAAATAGGAGGTGACACTAAAACAATACAACCTGGTTGGAAAATGTTTAGAGTGGACAGAATGATAGGTTTTAAAAAACTAGGGGGTAAATTTTACGAACCTAGAAAATTATTTAACCCTAATGGTGATAAAGATATGATAGAAATATATAATATAATAAAATTCGATTAAAATGAGTGACGTAAATAAATTAAAAGATATTTTAAGTAGGTCTAAAGCAATAATGCAAAAGACAGAACAAAATTATGGTACCACATCTAACGAAACACAATCATTCGGAATTTCCGAAGGTGAAGAAAAAGAAATACCAAATTTAACAGAAGACTATATAAGTAAAAATTATAATGGGAACACTAAAAGTGTTGCACCGACAAACGGTAGATATAGAAATTTAGAAAAATCAAAAATGCCTAATTTTATTAAAGAGGCTATGATTAACAACCCTATTGAAATACCTGAAACACCGTACCATACTTTTGAGTTAGATGATGTGGTAGATTTAATGGATAAAAATGAATACAAAGAACAACCAAAAACTGTTAATAGAACACAAAAAACTAACAATGTTTCCGTAGACGAAAAAACTATTAGAAATATAGTAAAAGAAGAAATGGAAAGTGTAGTAAGAAGTGTTATTGAGGAATACTTAGATAAATCATTAGTAACTGAAGATATTCAGATACGAGTTGGAGGTACCACATTTTCAGGTAAACTGAAACCACTACCACAGAAAAGAAGGTAAACATAAAAACCCTCGATGAGGGTTTTCTTTTTTAAGACAATTGGGTTTGTAACACATCTGCCCCCTCAACAATCTGAGATTTAGGAACCCAAAAGGTTAAATCACCAATTTCATCAATTTTCATCTTAAGTAGTTTTTTAAATACAACCACATCCTCTTCTTTTTTCACATATGGGATACCCAAATTCTTTGCACATACTGGACCGACACCTGTTGCCTGAGATTTCCAATCAGTCAAATCCAAACCACAACATCTACAAGAAGTCACATCAGAAGTATTCATTCTACCAACTACTTCGTAAGCCTTATTTGTACTTCTTAAAACTTTTGAGATTGTAACCAAAAAAGGTCGGAACTCCAATTTATTATCTTCCGCAATTCTTTTTGCAATAAATTTACTTATTTTAAGATTAACGTTAACCTCTTTACCTTCGGAAACTTGTGATTTAGGTTGTTCTAACTTATTAAAGAAACTATCTGCCGCAGATAATTGTTTGGGTGTAAGTGAACCGTATTTGTTAAGTCCACCTTGTAGAGAGAGGATAAATCCGTTGATTCCTTCGTACTCTTTTACTTTTGTTAAGATTGTTGAATTTTCCATAGTTGTTTTGTTTTGTTAAAGTAAAAGTAATACAAATTTTTGTAACCACCAAATTTTTTATAATTTTTTTTTTACCATTTAAAAATAAAGTTTTTGACTTTATATTTCAAAAAAAGTTTATTATGAGTAAAATTAACATATTAGTAGTACCAAGTGATAGAACGGGAGTAGGATATTATAGATCTACAATTCCCCACATTAAATTAGAAGAATACTTCCCTAATGATTTTAAAATCGATATCGATTACGAATCAGACTTAAATGATGATTCATATTTAAAACAATATGATTTAATACATTATCACCGTACATTGGGAGATTATGACAATTTAGATAAAATATTAGATAGATGCGATAAATTAGGTATTGTAACTATTATGGATTTAGATGATCATTGGTCACCTGGTCCCGATCACCCCGCATGGGCTATCATACAACAACATCAGTTAGATAAGAAAATATTAAATAATTTAAAGGTTTCTAGGAATATTACTACGACTACACCTTTATTTGCGGATGAGATTATTAAATTTAATAAGAATGTTTATGTAATCCCTAATGCAATTAATCCTGAAGAAAAACAATATAAAAGTAATAATGAAAAGAGTGATAGAATTAGAATTGGTTGGTTAGGTGGTTCTTCACATATGAAGGATTTAGAAATTTTAAGGGGTGTTGTGGGTAAATTTAAAAGTGACGGGTTAATAGATAAAGTACAATTTGTACTTTGTGGGTTTGATCTTAGAGGTACTGTTACTACTATTGATAGTACAACTGGAAATCAACAACAAAGGCCTATTAAACCTATAGAATCTGTTTGGTACCACTACGAAAAAATATTTACTGACGATTATAATATTGTGAGTGAGGATTATAAAAAATTCTTACATACTTTTGAAAACAAAGAATATGAGAACGTAAATAACGAACCATATAGAAGAGTGTGGACAAAACCTATTACGTCCTATGCCTCTAATTATAACTTATTTGACATATCTTTGGCACCACTAAAAGAAAGTAACTTCAACAAAGTAAAATCACAATTAAAGGTAATTGAGTCAGGTTTCCATAAAAAGGCAATTGTTGGACAAGATTTTGGGCCTTATAAAATTGATATAATAGATTCATACGAAAAGGGTGGTACATTTAATGAAAATGGTAATGGCTTATTAATACCCACAATCAAAAATCATAAATTATGGTATTCACATTTAAAAAGATTAGTTGAAAATCCTGAAATCATTAAAACTATGGGTGAAAATTTATATAATACTGTGAACGGTAGATACGATATGAAGTCTGTTTGTGCACAAAGGCGTGAACTTTACACTAAATTAGTAAACGAAAAAAAAACTCTAAATTTGATTTAGTCAAATAAAATCCTTATTATTATAACAAAATAATATATTATGGAACTAAAAGACAAAATAATCAAAAACAGAGAAAAGTTTGAGAAGACTAATGGTATGTATAACATCTTTACTGAAGAATTGTTAAAATTTTTAGGTGAAGATTTTTTTACTGCACCCGCATCCAATATGAAAAGTTTATATAATGCTTTTCCTGGTGGGTTGTTGGATCACATCATAAAAGTAACTAAATACGCAATTAGTGTAAATGAAACATTACCTACTGAACTGAGAGTCAATAAAGAATCAATTATAAAGGTATGTTTCTTACACCAAATAGGTAAGACATTCCTATTTAATTTCTGTGATTCTGAGTGGCATAGGAATAATCTTGGTAAGATGTACGACTTCAACGAAGAATTAATTTCTATGAAAGTAGGTGAAAGGTCATCATACTACTGTTTAAAATATGGGGTGGTACTGTCCGAAGAAGAATACCAATCAATTATAAATTTTGATAAACCAGATGATGATAAACAATCTAAATGGTATGGTAGTACATTATCTACTATACTTAGAATATCTAATGATTTATCAATAATTGAATGTAAACAAAATAATTAATATGGAAGAATTAGCAAAAGAATTAAAAGAATTAGAAGATCTCAAAAATTTGATGATTCAAATAGAAAGTATAAACGATAGTAGTAACTTCGAAGAAATTTTTAATGTTGCAGATTTTAAAATTAAAACTAAATTCACTAATAGTTCTAATAACCCAGACCCAGAATATGCTAAGGTAGGTGATAGTGGTTTTGATATTAGAGCGAATATTACTGAACCAATAACACTTAAACCATTAGAAAGAGTTTTGGTACCTACAGGACTTAGGTTTGAATTATCTAGTAATACTGAATTGCAAGTTAGACCTAGGAGTGGTATGGCATTAAAACACGGTATTAGTGTTTTAAATACGCCTGGTACTGTCGATGAAGGATATAGAGGTGATGTAGGTATTATCGCAATTAACCTAAGTAATGAAACATATATCATTAATCCTGGTGAAAGAATTGCACAAGGTGTTATTATGAATGTAGTTGGTCAAGGTATTTCAGAATTAGTTAAAGTAAACGATCTATCATCTACTGAAAGAGGTAGTGATGGGTTCGGGTCGACAGGCAAAGAGTGAATATGGAAAAAGAAAATTTAAGATATGAAATCATAAAAAGTATGGTAAAAAATACCCCTAATGATTCTGAATTGGGTCAAAAATTGAGAATTTTTTTTAAAGAAGAAGAACAATTAGATGGAGATATTGATTTAGAAAAATATATTAAAATGGTTGAGGGTGAAATAGTTATGTCCAATTATAATGATGGATGGTTGACTGAGTGGTTTAAGAAAAAATTAGAAAAATTAAGAGATAAAAAATGATAACTATAGGGTACTCAACCAGAGAAAACAACGAAAAGTACACAGATTACTTAAAAAAAACTTGTGGTATAAAAAATGTTGAGGTTATACAAAAAGTTAATAACGGAGAAAAATCTTTATCACAAGTTTATAATGAAATTATAGATGAATCTACAAATGATATTATAATATTTTGTCATGATGATTTAGAATTTGACACATCAAATTGGGGTAAAAGAATTATTAAACATTTTGAAAAATCTGACTTTGGTATTTTAGGTGTTGCAGGAACTACAGAAATACCCAAAAGTGGTATGTGGTGGGAAGACAAAAGAAAAATGATTGGTATTGTTAACCATAAACATGAAGGTAAAAAATGGGAATCTAAATATTCTAAAAGTTGGGGTGATGATATAAGTGAATCTTGTATTGTTGATGGATTGTTTATTGCGATTGATAAAACTAAAATTAAAGAAAGGTTTGATGAAGGTGTTGAAGGATTCCATTTTTATGATGTTTATTTTTCTGTTAAAAATTTCTTAGGTGGTGTTAAAATTGGGGTTATCTTTAATGTTAGATTAACACATCTATCAATAGGACAAACAAATGAATCTTGGGAAGAAAAAAGACAGGTTTTTAGTACTGAATACGAAGATAAGTTACCGTTAAAATCTGACATCAACATAAATTATAATCTAAGAGAATTTAAATTTTTAAGGAAATATAAATTAAAGATTATTTTATCCGCCTCTGAGGACATTGAAAATACTAAAAAATCTATTGAGGAAATAGAATTGTTTAATTTACCTAATTATGATATTAATTTAATATCAAATGATAGTAACTATGAAGAGATTAAGGGGTTAGAAAATAAAAATCTAAAGGTTTATGAAGGTTCTTTTAATGAACAGTCTAAAAATCTTTCTATTTTAAAATGGGAAGATGATTTCATTAATGAAAGTTATGATTTAATTTTTTTCATAGATAAAAATGTTACATTATTGAATAATATTTTTTCATCTATTTGTGAAATATATCATAAAGAAAAAAATATTTTTGGGTGTGCATTTACCACATCGATTCAGAGAGATAAATCTATATTTAGTTCAAAGTTTAATATAGTAAAAAACAAAAACAATCGGTTAAATCTGTCACTAGATTCAAACGGATCTTTTTATAATGTTTTAAATGGATATTCCGAAAATAAAACGGGTAATCTATCTGACGTTTTTGCAACTACATATCATAATATAATAAAAAATGATTGGTTTGATATTCAATACGACACCAACGTAAGTTATATAGATTTTGCAATAAAATGTTCAAATAGAAAAGTAAAATGTTTTTGTGATACAAATTCTGTTACCACACATAATTCATTTAATAATAGTGAATCTTTTCAAAAAGATTTAAATAAACTATTACAGAGTATATCAACCAATGAGAATTCACAAAAGTTAATAAAAGAAACAAATGATTAAAATTGTTTCTGGATATACAGATAAAGGTGGTTCAACAACCGCATTTATTAATTTAACAAATTTTCTAAATGACAATGGGGTTGATTGTGTATTTTATGGTCCACACGAATGGCATTTAAATAAATGTAAGTCTTCTCTTATGGGAGATTTAGTATATGATGAAGATGATATCATCATAACCCATTTTTTAGATTTAAAAGAAAGACCAAATGTGAAGAAGGTAATTCTATCTTGTCACGAAAAATGGTGGTTTCCTGTGGGTAAGATTAAACAACATTGGGATACGGTAGTATTTTTACATGATCAACATAGAACGTTTCATAATGACTATAAAGGTGACTATACAATTATACCTAATCTAAAAGAAAATTTAAAAATTTCTGATAAGACAGATGTTAAAAATATCGCAGGTATTATTGGTACAATTGAAGATAGAAAACAAACTCACGTATCTATACAGAGATCATTAAAAGATAAATGTGAAAAAATATATCTATTTGGACATATCGGTGATGAAAAGTATTATAATGATTATGTTAAACCGTTGATGATACCTAATAGGGTAATACAATTTGGACATACAACTGATAAACAAGAGATGTATGATATGATTGGTAAAGTGTATCACTCATCTAAAGGTGAAGTTGCCTGTTTAGTAAAAGATGAATGTTATTTAACAAACACAGAATTTTATGGTAATGAGGAGACTGAAAACGAAGTCTCAAAATTAACTAATGAAGAAGTTTTAGTACTTTGGAAAAAATTATTTAATATATGAAAATACACTCACACATTTTGGCGTGGAACGAAGAAAAGATTCTACCCTACACTTTAGATTATTATTCCACATTCTGTGAAAAAATATTCGTTTATGATAATATGTCGGACGATAATTCAGATGAAATATACATAAGATACCCAAAGGTAGAAGTTATTAAATGGGATAGTAATAATGAAATCAATGAAATTAACTACATAAAATTAAAAACAGAATCTTATAAAGAAAGAAGTAGAAACCAAAACGTAGATTGGGTAATAGTTTGTGACTGTGATGAATTCTTATATCACCCAAACCTTATTGACGTATTAGTTGATTATAAGAATAAGGGGATAACTGTACCTAAAGTATGTGGTCACGATATGGTGTCTGAAATTTTTCCAGAGTATGATGAAAAATTATTAGTTGATAAAGTTAAGGTTGGATCACAAAGATATCAACCAATGTGTAAAAACATTATTTTTAATCCTAATTTAGATGTTAATTATGGTATTGGTGCACATTCATTTGATTGTGTTAATGCCGTTTTTTCGGAAACAGAGGAATTAAAATTACTACACTATAAATTTTTAGGTAAAGATTATGTTAAAAAATTATATATAGATAGGGCTAAAAGATTGTCTAGTTTCAATAAAGAAAATAAATTTGGTGAACACTATTTTAATCTCCCATTTAATTATATGAATGAAATGATAAAAAATAATTTTCAAGTAATATGAAAAAAATATTAATATCTGATTTTACAGTAAACGAGGTACCACACGGTGGTTCTGAATGGGTTAATCAAGTTCTAATTGAAAAATTTGATTTAGATTTTGAATATTCAAATATGGTTAATAATTTTGATGTGAATAATTTCTACATCATTTCAAATATATCACAAATGAATCCTAATTTAATTAGACAGATACCTAATTTAAATTATATAATAGTAGAACACGATTATAAAATATGTCATTCTAGACACCCTTGGAGATATGAGGATAGTATTGTACCTGTTCAAGATAGGATAAATTATGATATCTACGAAAATGCGAAAGCAGTATTTGTTCAAACCACAGATCACCTAAATGTTTATTTAAAAAACGATGTAAAGGGCAACTTTATTAATTTGGGTAGTTCTATATGGTCAGAAAGTGATTTAAATTTGTTAACTGAATTATTAGAAAAAAACAAAACAAAAAACGGTAAGTATTCGGTTTACTATACAACAAATTGGATTAAAAACACTCAAGGTAATTTAAAATATTGTAGTGAAAATAAACTATCGGTATCTATATTGAAAGAAAGTAAAAATAGGGTTGAGTTTTTAGAGAGTTTATCTAAGTCTGAAGGTATTGTTTTTTATCCTTTGGCGAGAGAAACTTTTTGTAGATTAGTTGTGGAAGCCAAATGTTTGGAGTTAAATGTTATAACATCAAAAAATTATGGTGCGTCTTTAGAAGATTGGTTTGACAAATATAGTGGTAAAGATATGATAGATTTTTTAAGAAATAATACTGATAAAAATTTAGTGACTATATCTGAATTTTTAGATTAATAATATAATATGAAAATAAATTAATAAAATGATGAATGAATTATTATATAATTTCTTTGACGACATCTATTGTATTAATCTAAAAAACAGAGAAGATAGATGGAAATCATTCTTATCTGAAATGGCTAGATTAAACATTACTGACTTTAAAAGATTTGATGCGGTAAATGGGAAAGAATTAGATTATACGAATCTTTCTTATAGTAGAAATTTATTATCAGGAGAACTAGGTGTACTTATGTCACATATTAATCTTATTAAAGAAGCAAAAGAAAGAAATTTAGATTCAATACTTGTTATGGAAGATGATGTGTATTTTACTGATGAAATATATAAAATAAATGATTATTTAAATTCAATACCGAAAGATTGGAATTTTATATATTTTGGTGCTAATCACAATCAAAATATACCAGAAATTATAAATGATAAAATATGTCGTTTAAAACATTCATTCGGTTTACAATGTGTTGCAATAAAAAATACTATGTATGATAGAATCTTATCTGATGTAGTAAAATTAGAAAAACAAATCGATGTATATTATGCAGAATACCAATCGGAAAATAAATCATATTGCTTTAACCCAAATATAGCTTTACAAAAAGTAGGTTATAGTGATATTCAGAATAAAGTTGTTGATTATACTCATTTTTTTAAAAATTAAGATATGAAAAATCATTTAATAATATTCTCTAGAAATAGAGCATCACAATTGAATTTATTACTAGATTCAATCATAGAAAATTCTAATAACCTATTCGATAAAGTTTCTATCATATTCAGAGCCGATTTAGTCTTTATTGAAGGGTACCAAAAAATCATTAGTTCAGAAATCTATAAAAAAATTAATTTACATTGGTATACAGAAAATTACCTAGAAAATGGTTTAGATTTCAACTCAATACTTAAAAATGTGGTAGATATAAAAATACCATTTACTACATTTATGGTTGATGATGATATTTTATATAAAAAAATAAAATCCACACAGGAAGAAATTTTAAATACAATTAAAGAAGATGTTATATGTTTTTCATTACGTTTAGGTGAAAATTGCACATATTCACATCCTGCAAATCAAAATTACTCATTGAAGTATCATGTCTCTTATAATAATTTTATTTCTTTTAATTGGGATATACAAGAATCAGGTGATTTTGCATATCCTTTATCAGTTGATGGTCATATTTATAAAACTACTTTTATACAAAATGCAATAAATGACATACCATTCAATAACCCCAATACTTTAGAGGCTAATTTACAACATTTATTGAAATATATACCATACAAAGTTTATTCATTTAAAAAATCAGTTTTAATTGGTGTACCAGTTAATTTGGTTAATGATACATTCAATAATAGAAATGGTTTGACGTATCCAATATCAGTAGAAACTTTAAATGAAAAATACCTAAATGGTGAGAGAATCAATTTAAATGCATTAAATTTTAGTGATATTAATGGACCACATAAAGAATTAGAATATGTCTTTAAAAAAAATCAAATATAAATTACAGTAATTTAATACCTAAAGAATGGATACAAATTTAAAAAAAGTAAAAATCTTTGATACAAACTTCTCGCACTCAAAATATAGTACTGATTACCAAACATCTGAATTCATTGAGTGGTATAGAGATCAAAATTTAGATTTTAATGAAATTACTTTTTTTAGTGATAACTTTTTAAATAATAATGTTGGTAATGTAGGAAATAAAATTGGTTGGTTGATTGAACCACCATCAATCATACCTGAAATATATAATAATATTACCACCACAAATAGTAATTTTAAAACGGTATTAACTTATAGTAGGGATTTATTAGAAAGGGAAGATAATTTTGAATTCTGCCCACATGGTGGTTGCTGGATACCTAAAGAAAGTCAAAAAATTTATGGTAAAAATAAAATGATATCTATGATTGCATCAAATAAAAACGCAACATATGGACATAGACTAAGACATGAAATAGCGTCTAAATTTAATGATAAAATTAATCTATATGGTAGAGGATATAAACCAATAGAGTTAAAAACGGAAGGTTTAATTGATTATAGGTTCTCTATAGTTATTGAAAATATAAAAATGGATTACTACTTTACTGAGAAAATAATAGATTGTTTTATGACAGGTACTATCCCCATATACTATGGGTGTCCATCAATAGAAAAATTTTTTGATATTAATGGTATTATGACATTTGATACAGTAGATGAATTAGAAAATATACTTTACAATTTAACTGAAAAAGACTACAATGAAAAATATGAAAGTATAAAAAATAATTTTGAAAAGGCAAAAGAATTTTTAATATCCGAGGATTGGATATATAAGAATACAAAAATATTTAAATGATGGATTTTACATTTGGGATAATAACTGGCGGTAACAACGATACGATGATAAATGAGATCATCGACTCAATAGAAAATGAAAATATACCCAATTATGAAATATTAATTGTGGGTAACTGTAGTATTGTAAGAAAAAATACTAAAATTTTAAATTTTGACGAGAGTTTAAAAAAGGCTTGGATAACAAAAAAGAAAAATTTAATCACTAAAGAGTCTAAATTTGAAAATATTGTTTATTTTCATGATTATATAAAATTAATGGAAGGATGGTATCAAGGTCAGTTAACTTCTGGTAATAATTTTAAAATAAGAATTGATAAAATAATAAATAACAATGGTGAAAGATTTAGAGATTGGTGTATTTGGCCATTAAATGGTAATCAAATGGATGATATTATTGGTAAAGATTGTTTAATACCTTATGATATGACACATTTATCTAAATATATGTACATATCTGGTTCGTATTGGGTTGCCAAAAAAGATGTTATGTTAGAATTCCCATTAGATGAAAGTTTATCGTGGGGTGAAGGTGAAGATGTTTTATGGTCCAAACAAGTTAGAGAAAAATATAAATTTAATATGAATACCAATTCTAGTGTATTTATAATTAAAGGGGTTAAAGATAGGGTTTTTAATGAACCAAATAATAATAAAATAAATGTTTTAAAACAATTAAATTAATATGATTAAATTAATAGTTTTTGATTTAGATGGTGTATTAGTAGATGCTAAAGAAATACATTACGAATCGTTAAATAAAGCTTTAGAACAAATTGATGGGAAATTTGCTATAAACAGAGAAGAACACTTAACTAAATACGATGGGTTACCAACCAAAACCAAATTAAATTTATTATCTACAGATAAAGGGTTACCGCAGTCAACTCATAATAAAATTTGGGAGTTAAAACAAACATTAACTTTTGATGTGATAAAAGAACAATTAAAAGAAGATTTAAAATTAAAAGATGTTTTAAGGAAACTTAAAAAAGATGGTTATAAAATATATGTCGCATCTAATTCTATTAGAGAATCTATTAAATTAATGTTACATAAAACTGGTCTTTTAGAATATGTTGATCATTACTTTGGTAATGAAGATGTCAAATATTCAAAACCACACCCAGAAATGTATCTTAAAAGCATGGTACATGCTGGGGCTAAACCAAATGAAACTATGGTTATTGAAGATAGTTTCCATGGAAGACAAGCCGCATTGGATTCTGGTGCTTATTTATGTGCAGTAGAAACACCAAATGATGTTACCTATGATAAGATAACAAAATTAATTAAAAGTGTAACGTATGGATCTAAAACAGAACAAAAATGGGAATCGGATGAATTTAACATTTTAATTCCGATGGCAGGTGCTGGTTCTAGATTTAGTTCAGCTGGATATACATTCCCTAAACCACTTATAGAAGTTAATAATAAACCTATGATTCAAGTGGTAATCGAGAACTTAAATATTAACGCTAATTTTATCTACATAGTACAAAAGGAACACTATGAAAAATATAATTTGAAATACCTATTAAATCTAATCACACCTAATTGCGAAATAGTTCAAGTTGACGGTGTAACTGAAGGTGCTGCATGTACAACTCTTTTAGCTAAAAAATATATAAATAATAATAAACATTTACTTATAGCAAATTCAGATCAATTTGTTGAGTGGGATAGTAATAGTTTCTATTATTCTATGACTAACGACAATTTAGATGGAGGTATGTTAACATTTAAAGCAACACACCCTAAATGGTCTTTTGCTAAATTAAATGAAAATGGTTATATAACTGAAATAGCTGAAAAAAAACCTATAAGTGATATTGCAACTGTTGGGGTATATTATTGGAATAAAGGTTCTGATTATGTTAAATATGCGGAACAAATGATTGAAAAAAACATTAGAGTTAATAATGAGTTTTATGTCGCTCCAGTTTACAATGAAGCAATTTTAAATGGTTTAAAATTTAAACCATACCACATTAATAAAATGTGGGGGTTAGGTACACCAGAAGATTTAAAAAACTATTTAGAACATTTTATTGATTAATATGAAAATTTGTGTTGTATTTTATGGTTTTTTAGGTGATTTATCAAATTTAAACAATCTGAATAAAATTTACGATTTATGTGATAAAAATGAACATGAAATTAATTTTTATTACTCAATACCAGATTCTATTTCTGAATTTGATGAAAATAAAATTAACGATGAATTAATCAATGGGTTAACGAAAGACGTAGAAAATTTCAATTTTGAAATAAGAGATTATAATACATGTATGTATATTGATGAATGTAAAAAATTAGATTTACCGATAAAAACTAATATACATAATTTATACCCTTATAGAAATTTATCGATGTTAGATTCAATTAAAAAAAGTGTTGAATTAATAACAAAGAATTATGATTTTATGATAATCACTAGGTTAGATAGCTTACCATTTATTACACCTAACAAAATAATTTCTGATTTTAATGTAAAAGATACTGCTTATTTGTTTAGAAATGAAATTTTTGGGGTTGTTGAAGATAGATTTATTTTTGGTGATTTTAATATTTTAAAAAACATAAGTAATGTTTATGAATATGTTAAAAAACTAAAATTTGATGATGAAAATTTTTATTCTGAAAAATTAATAGGTGAATACTTTGTTGAAAACTTTAAAGAACATTTAGAATTTATAGACGGTGTTAATATAACAAATAAAATAAACTATAAGAAATATTCACATGAGATTCAGTTAATTGTTGAGTCTTTATATAACGCTTGTAATTGAATTAAATATGAGTAAAACAGCGACAATCATCCCGATTTATGAACCACATTTTGGTTATGGTATTAATTTATTGGACTCATTTAGAGACCATTCTAGTGATGATATATTTTTTGTTTTTTCTAATTCTGAAGAAGCAAAAGTGTTTTCAACACTAACAGATAAAAAATACGATTCAATAATTTTAGATCAAGAATTAGTTAATAGTGGTAGTATAATTACTGTTAAAAAACTTTTTGGGTTGAGAGACGTATTTGAACGTTACGATTACATAGGTGTTTTAGATAGTGAAATAAAATTTGTTCGTAATATTGATACTGATATTGTTTATAAAGAAATTTTTGATTCAAAAATATTAAAAGTGAACAACAGTTTAAAAGGTGGTGACGTTATAAAAAACACTGCTGAAAAAATGAACTTAATTAATAACGAAATTTTAATACAAGAAACAAATAATTTTTCGCAATATTGGTGGTTTAACGAAATACATGTATATGAAAAAAACACCTTTTTTAGGTTTTATGAGTATTTAAGTAAATTAGATAATTATCATGAAATAATAAATGATTGGTGGTGTTTTGATTTCATATTATACGGAATATGGTTAATAACTAATGAAGGTTTTAAAACAAAAAATATGATGCCAGAAACAACTTTTGAATGGGGTGCTTTAGAACACAATAATTCAAATGAGGTGTCAAATAAATTTAATTCCCATTTAGACCATAATATAAAAATTGAAACTAATAATAATACAAAAATAACAATACAATTAAATTACCCACATTTCTAATGAATAAAATTGAATACATTAAAGAAAACTTTAAAAAACATTATATAGATAATGGACCAGAAAATGGTATATTACAAGGGACTAAATATGATGGATGTGCTACACATTGTAGGGCATGTTTAAACACTTTAGTTAGAATGATTAAACCTACATCAATTTTAGAAATAGGTTCATATCATTATGAAAGTTCTATCTCTATGTCTAACGGTATGGATACTTATTTAACACCAGATGAAGGTGTTATACACACCTTCGACATTAAATTAGGTGGATGTGATGGATATGGTTCATCAGATAATTTACCAAAAAGAATAAAACCAATGTATTGGTATCCTTATAAAACAGATTACGATGAATGGAAATTAACTGATGAAGGTATTGTTTTTAAAGATTTTTTAAATCATACCAACGAAGAGTTATTTGAAATGAACCATAATATTTTAGAAAGTATAGCACCAGAAGGTGGTTATGACTTAATCTTTATTGATGGCGATCATTCATATGAAGGTGCTAAAAAAGATTGGGAACACGCATTAAAGTTTTCTCATAAAGAAACGTTAATTGTTATTGATAATATTTGGGATATCAGATTAAAAGAAGTTAGACGTTTTTATGATGATATGACAACAAACAAATGGGATTTTGAAGAATGGAATGACGCTAACAGAACAATGGTTCAAGATACTGGTGTTTTATTAACTTATTAAGATGACACTTACAAATTTAAATGATTATATTAAAGGTTGGTTTGTTGGTAAATTTAAACCAACCTTAATCGATAATGAACATTTTGAAGTTGCGGTTAAACGATATAAAGCTGGTGATTATGAAGAAAAACACCACCATAAAATAGCAACTGAAATCACTGTAATTGTTGAAGGTGAAGTTGAAATGAATGGTGTAAAATATAAAAAAGATAATATAATAACCATTCAACCAAATGAATCCACCGATTTCAAATGTATAACTGATGTTGTTACAGTTGTTGTTAAAACACCATCAGCAAATAATGATAAATATATATATTAAACTATGAAAACAAAAGAAGAAATATTTGATTTCGTATTAAACGCTGGTTCAGACTGCGTAGAGGTATTTGGAGGTAATTTCAAAGGAGGTTATGAATTACAACAATGTCCAGAAGAAATAACAGATTTTTTAGTAACTTATCAAGACACTGAAATTACAAATTTTTTAGAAATAGGTGTCGCAGCAGGTGGTAACACTAGAATCTTTACTGACTTTTTAAAAATTAAAGATGTCTATGTAATGGATTTAAACGTACATCCATCAATTAGTTATGATGGTAACCCTAACGCTAGAGATAATAATTTTAATCATTTAAAGAACTCTGGCGAATTAAAAAGTTTTTTTGGTGATAGTCATTCAGAAGAAGCAAGAAAGTGGTTAGAAAGCTTAAATATTAAATTCCAAATGGTTTTTATTGATGGTGACCATACAGAACATGGGATTAAATTAGATACTGAATTAGTATTACCTTTTTTAGATGATAACGCTTATGTAATTTACCATGACACAGTTGTTAATGTTGGTTCAGATGAATTTGATAGAAAATTAAAAAATGGGTTAATTACTGAATTAAAACATGAAAAAGACTTTATTAGCGAAACAATTTATAGAAAAGGAATTTCTGTATATCGTTATGTTAAAGGATAAGATAATAGTATTTGTTCATGTTGCAACTATTGGTAACTACCAAGAAGTTGTTAATGAAATATTTGAGTCATTAACAAAAACAAATTTAATTAACGTAGCGGACAGAATAAATGTATGTGTTGTAGGTAATGGTGAATTACATATTCCAACGAATTGGAATATAAAAACTAATCAAACATCCGACATTAATATTGGTGAATTTTATACGTTAAAACAAATTGAAACGCATTCTAAAAATACTATTACTAATGACAAAATTTTATATATACACACAAAAGGTGTTACATCACCTAATAATCAATGTATAAATGATTGGCGCAAATACATGTTATACTTTAATGTTGAACAACATGAAAAAGCAGTTAAAGAATTAGAAAATTGTGACACATATGGTGTTGATTTGGTAACGGAACCTACTAAACATTATTCTGGTAATTTTTGGTGGGCTAACTCTAATCACATAAATAAATTACCATCGATTGATGAAATTTCTAAACCTGATGCAAATGCAATTTTAACTGTTAGACATAATGCTGAATTTTGGTTAATGATGGTTGACGGATATAATAAATCAGCGCATAATTCAAACATAAACGTCTATGAAAGACATTTACATAGATACGAAAAAAATAAATATATTAATGAAAAAATTTAACCACATAAAAGATAGACATTTTCCAGAAGGTTATCCAGATGTAATGCAAAATGCAATTGACAATTTAGTCGATTGGTTTTTGAATAAAATAGGTGAGAGATTTGACTTACAAGATGTAAAAACAATATTAGATATTGGTTCATTAAATGGTATCGAAAGTGTTAAATTTACTGAAAAATTACCTAACTGTAACGTACATACTTTTGAACCTAACCCAGAATCGTATAATAATGTTTTAATAAGCACAGAAGGAATAAACAACATCAAAGTACACAATGCTGCTGTATCTGATTTTAATGGTGAATCAGATTTTTATATTACTTATGACAATATGGGTGGGTCATCACTATTAGAACCATCTATAATTCATAAAACAGGTCCAAATATTTCAAAAACACTTACAAACGTTGTTAGGTTAGATGAATTTTGTACTGAAAATAATATAACTGACGTGAATGTTTTGTGGATGGATGTCCAAGGTAGCGAATTGAATATTTTCAAAGGTATGGGTGACATTTTAAATGATGTTAAAGCTATTTATGTGGAATGTTCAATGATACCTTACTATAAAGGTGCATCACATAAAGATGAAGTTATAGAATATTTAACTAAATATAATTTTGAATTAGTTTCAGAAACACATCATGATAATTATGAAGGTGATTTCATGTTTTTAAAAAAAATATAATGTTTGTAATTCCATGTAAATATAATCCTAATTTTCCATTTGTAATTCAATTGGTAAAAGATATAAGACGATTTCACCCAAAAGAAAAAATTGTTGTTGTTGATAGTGATTCGGAAGATAAATCGTATTTTGAGATATTAAAAGAATATGATGTAATTGTTGAGGATATTAAAAACAAAAATTGGATGGTAGGTGCTTATTGGTATACCTATAAAAAATATCCTAACGAAAATTTTTATTATTTCATGCACGATTCGATGAGGATTAAAGATAATTTAGATTATTTAAAAGAAAAAGATTTAACCATTTTGATGCATTTCAATAGAAATGGTGGGAATTTTAATACATGGGGTGAAAAAATAACAAATGAATCTTCATATGAATATTCAATTGGTGGGTATGGTTGTTTTGGGCCGTTATTTTTTTGTAAAAATAAAGTTATGGAAAGAATGTTAAAAATGGGTGCTGATAAATTCTTACCAATTAATAAAGCCGAAACTGGTTATTGTGAAGGTTGTTATGGGTTTTTCTTAGAAGAACAAGGTTATGATTTACCAGAATGTTCGCTATTTGGTGATGTGTTTGAAATACATAGTCCTAACGGTAAATCTGGTCTTCCACCACATAAAACAGAATGGCAATTCCCAGTAGAAAAATTTTACGCTTCACATGTTGATAATAATAGGCTATAATTAAATAAAAAAAAGATGAATAGACCAAAAACAATTTTTTTAGATATTGACGGAACACTTATAGAACATTCTGAAAACATTGTAGAACAATTTACTAAAACGCCTAAATTATTAAAAGGAACGTTAGAAAAATTATCTGAATGGGATAGAAAAGGACACAATATAATTTTAACAACTGGAAGACGTGAAGGTGTTAGAGATATTACAATTAAACAATTAGCAGAATTAGGTATTTTCTATGACCAATTAATTATGGGGATAGGTGGTGGAATAAGAGTTGTTGTTAATGATAGGAAAAAAGATAAAGAATATGATACCGCAATAGCGATAAACCTCAAAAGAAATGAGGGTATAGGAACAATAAATGATTTATAATATGAAAAAAGAAGTTACGAAAGTTGATAAACCGTGGGGTTGGGAAAAATGGATTGAAGTTAATGAAAATTATGTTGTTAAAGAATTATTCATGACTGCCGGTAATAGTTGCAGCTTACAATATCATGAGAAAAAACATGAATCTTTTTATGTTTTAAAAGGTCAAATTAAATTTGAAATTGGTCCAGACAAAGACACCTTAACCGAAATGATTTTAAATGAAGGTGAGTATTACACTATTGAACCATTTGTAGTTCACAGAATGTCGGCAATCGTTGACAGTTTGTATTTAGAAAGTTCTACAAATTTTCTAGATGACGTTATTAGAATAGAAGATAAATATGGTCGAGTATAAAGTTTTAATAACTACTAGTGGTGTTGGTTTTAGATTAGGTGATTTAACTAAATACACTAATAAATGTTTAGTTAGAGTTGGTAAAAAACCAGCGATATCATATATCGTAGAAGCATATCCTAAAGAAGTTGAATTAGTTGTAACTGTTGGTTATTTTGGAGAACAAGTTAAAGATTTTTTAACTTTGGCATATCCAGATAGACGATTCAAATTTATTAATGTTGACAAATTTGAAGGCGAAGGTTCTAGTTTGGGATATTCCATGTTAAAAGCTAAACATGAATTACAGTGTCCGTTTATTTTTCATGCTACCGATACTATTGTTACAGAAAAAATTAATGAACCGAGTTATAATTGGTTAGGTGGTGCTTTAAAAGAAAACACATCTCAATATAGAACAATTTCATTTAATCCTGCTAATATAATAAATGAAAAAGGTGATATGAATTCTAATTTTGCTTATATTGGTTTGGCTGGTATAAATGACTATAAAAAGTTTTGGAGTGTATTAGAAGATGAATATGTAAGAGATTTAACAAACACTTCACTTAGTGATTGTCACGCAATAAATAAAATGGGTGTTGATAAATGGGAAGTTATTGAATATTTTAATTGGTTAGATATTGGAAACGTTTCAGAATTAAAACATGCTAGGGAAGTCATACATGATAAATTTGAATTGTTAGACAAAGTTGACGAATCAATATTTTTATTTGAAGATTGTGTTATTAAATTTTTTTATGACGCAAAAATTTGTAAAAATAGAGTTGATCGTTGCCAAGAACTATCTGGTTTAACCCCAAAAATGATATCATACGCAGAAAATTTTTATAAATATGAATACGTTGTTGGTGATTTATTATCTACCGTTGTCAACGAATCAATTTTTAATAATTTTTTACAATGGAGTAAAGATAATCTTTGGATTGAACATGGTAAATCTGACACATTTTTAAATAATTGTAAAAGTTTTTACTTTGATAAAACTTATGAACGTTTAGATAAATTATTTAAAGACCATAAGATTTCAGATGAACCAATTAACATAAATGGCATGATGGTACCATCAGTTTTGGAAATGTTAAAATCTATTGATCAAGAATGGTTATGCTCAAATTTAGCATATCAATTTCATGGTGATTTTATTTTAGATAATATAATATACAAAGGTAAAGATAATTTTGTTTTGTTAGATTGGAGACAAAATTTTGGTGGTGATTTAAAAGATGGTGACATTTATTATGATTTAGCTAAATTAAACCATAATTTATTATTTAACCACGATATTGTACATCAAAATTTATTCAATGTTGAAAAAACTAAAGAATCTGTTAAATGTGATATATTAAGAAGTGACATATTAACAAATTGTCGTGAAAACTATCATGAATGGATAATAAACAATAACTTAGATTTAAAAAAAGTAAAAGTGTTAACCGCTTTAATATGGTTAAATATGTCACCGTTACATGATTATAAAATGGGTGAATTTTTATATTATTTTGGTAGATTAAACCTTTACAAATCATTAAAAAAATAATATGTTTAAAACATGAAACCAAAAATATTTATAGGACCTATGAGTAAAAATATTGTAGATGCAATAATTGATTACTCAAACGATAATAACGTACACATCGGATTAATACCTTCTAGAAGACAGATAGATTTTGATGGTGGTTATGTTAATAATTGGACAACACAAGAATTTTGTGATTATGTAAAATCAAAAACAAATAATATATTATTGGTGAGGGACCACTCAGGACCTCTTCAAGGGTATAAAGAAGATGACGGTTTAATTTCGTTTATTGATGATTGTAATTATTTTGATGTAATTCATGTTGATGTTTGGAAAAAACACAAAAATTATGAAGATGGTTTAAAAGCGACTATTAGTTTTATTAAGTTAGGCTATGGTATTAACAACAACTTACAATTTGAGGTTGGTACTGAAGAATCGATAAGATCAACCGATGCTACTGAACTTAAACAATTATTAACTGATTTAAAAACAGAATTACCTGAAGAAATCTATTCTAAAATTACCTACGCGGTAATACAATCTGGAACAGAGTTAAAAGGTAATACAAACATAGGTAGATTCAATCAAGATAGATTGATTGATATGATCAACGTTGTTGATGAATTTGGTTTGATTTCAAAAGAACATAATGGAGATTATTTAACAAATGAACTGGTTAAATCTAAATTTAAAAATGGTTTAGACTGTATCAATATAGCACCAGAATTTGGACAAATAGAAACTAAAATTATACTTAAAGAAATAAAGATTAACTACCCAGATTTATTTGATGAGTTTTATCAAATTTGTTATGATTCAAAACGTTGGGTTAAATGGGTTGACAAGTCTTTTATCGCAGAAAACAATAAAGAAGAGGTTATTAATATTAGCGGACATTATGTTTTATCTGAACCTAAATTTATAGAACTAAAAAATAAATTTAATAATGATTTAAATAAATTAATACAAGAAAAAGTTTATTTTAGAATAAACGAATTAATAACAACATTAGATGAAAACTAAAACTGGTTTTATTATATTTGCACATTCACTATCTCAAACTGTTGAGGATGTTGATGATATAATACAAAATATTATGTATTTTCATGATAATTGTGATTTTTTTATTAACCATCCAAATATAGATCACCCAAAAATAAGAATGAGACACACACCTGGATTATTAAACCATTCAAATTTTATTTTTGGAGGTATTATCGATTTGCTTAAATCTATTAGTGATGAAGAAATAAATAGTTTTGAACATTTTTGTTTAGTTTCGGCAAACCAATATTTTATAAACGATATTAATTTTGAGAAAGGTGTTAACTATGCTCAATTTTTAAATACAATTAATTGGGTTGAAACATATAACGGTAAAGATAGCGACAAAACTATTATAGGTTTTCCGTTACAACAACCATATGGTAAATGGGACACAAAAGATTTATACAAAGAATATGGTATCGATTTACCTATGAGTGCTAATTGGGAGTGTTTAACGTTTACAAAAGAAGTTATGTTGTTGGCTAAAAAACATTTGGATAAATGTCTAGAATATTACCCAAATGATGATATGATAAATATATTTTTACCCTATATGATTTTATTGAGTAAACAACCATGGGAGTTCCCACCTTATTTTGGGACGTATGACCCATCCAATAAACCAAATTATAATCGGATAATAACTAAAGAACAACTAATAAACAAACGTAGTGAAGGTTATTTTTCAGTAAAACGTGTAAGTTATTCAAAAACATGTGAACTTAAAGACTTTGTACGTCAAAACTTTATGAAATGAAAGAAATTACAATAAATTATTTATCACATAATAGATTACATTATTCAGATTTAATGTTTTACTTATTATCTAAAATAAAACCAGAAAATAAAACAAAATTAAAATTAAATATACTATCTAGTGTTGAATATGATTGGAGTGTTAAATGTGAGAATTTAGGTATTGATTATGAAGTTATAGTATTTAACCCACATCTTAATTATCTAACTAAAATAAACTTTGCAGTTAATAGTGATACAAAATATTCTGTAAAATTAGACGAAGATTGTTTCATAAATAATTATGTTTGGGATTATTTAATTGAAAACGTTGGTGTTTTAGATAACGAAGAAATATTAACTTTATCACCAACTATGTCTAATAATATTCCATCTTGCGACTATTTCATTGATGACTTTATTAATGATGAAAATGTTAAGACAGAAATATATAATTGGTTTTTAAAAAGGGAGATGCCAAATGGTGTTTGGGGTGTTGATTATTCTAGTTTAAATGATTATACTATAAACGCTAAAACTTGGAACCCTAAAAATTTCTATAATGGTGTTGAAAATTTAAATACAAATACTAAAGGTATCCACCCACTTAGAATTTGTTACGAAGCTCAAATGATAATAAATCAATATATTTCTGAAAATATTAACAATTTTACTAATAAAAATAATTACGATTTATTTGAAATTGATGCTCCATATTTTACAAATAGTATGTTTTTCATTAAAACAAATCAATGGAAAAATATATTAAATCATCCAGCTATAGATAATTACGATGAAATAGCATTAAACAAATACAAAAAAGATAATAACAAAAAATTTATATTTGTTAAAAACGGTTTTGGTATTCACCCTATGTTTAATACTGTTTACGCTAATCAAAACCCATGGGGTATTGGTGGTGAAAATGGTGAACAAGATGAAATTAATTTTTATAACAATTTAAGTGAAAATATTATAAAATATGATACATTGTATAGGTGATAGCCATTCTGCAGTTTTTAGTGGTGAAGAAACAATGCAACCTGAGTGGCCAATAATTGCGTCAAATAAATTACCATATTTTAAAAGTTATAGGGTTGGACCCGCAACTGCATATCAGTTGGAAAATAAAAAACAAATAATAGATGATATACTTTCTAAAAATTATAATGATGGGGATAGTTTATTATTTTGTTTTGGTGAGGTAGATATCAGAGCACATTTACTAAAACAAATGGACATCCAAAACAGGTGTTTAGGAGATATTGTTAAAGAATGTGTTGATCGTTATTTTAGTGTAATTCTTTCATATAAAGAAAGAGGTATTAATTGTATTGTTTGGGGACCAATTGCATCTTGGCATGAATCCAAAAAATATGATGGACCTAGTTTTGGTACGTGCGTAGAAAGAAATTTAGTGACAAAAGAATTTAATAGATATGTTGAACAACTGTGTCTGGAAAATAATGTGGGCTTCGTTACAATATTTTATGATATGATTAATGAAAATAACGAAACAAATACCTATTACTTAGATAATTGGGTTGGGTCAAACATGCATTTAAGTCAAACGTCTATACCTATTATATTAAAAAGATTTAAAGAAAAGGGATTAATATGATGTTAATATCACATAGAGGAAACTTAAACGGTAAATTTGAGTCTTATGAGAATGAACCGATGTATATAGACAAAGCGATCGATGAGGGTTTTGATGTTGAAGTTGATGTTTGGTATATAGACGATAAATTATTTTTAGGACATGATAACCCCCAGTACGGTGTAGATTTTAGGTGGTTTAGAGATAGATTATCTAAACTATGGATACACTGTAAAAATATCCAATCACTTCAATATTTTAAAGAATGTGGTTACGATGTTAATTATTTTTGGCATCAAGAAGATGATGTCACTATCACTTCCATAGGGTATTTTTGGACGTATCCTGGTAAAAAATTAACTACCTACTCAATTGCGGTGTTACCTGAATCGGTAAAAGATTGGGAATTAACTAAATGTTTAGGTATATGTTCAGATTACATTAAAAAATATAAAAAATGAAAAAAGCGCTTATAACTGGAATTAATGGGCAAGATGGCTCATATTTAGCAGAATTTCTTTTAGAAAAGGGATATGAGGTTTGGGGAACTGTGAAAAGAAACTCAGTATCTGAAACACAATCATCAAGAATTGAATCTTTAAGAGATGGTAATTTAATAAATTTAGAGTATGCGGATTTAACGGATATGGCATCGTTAATTAGAATTTTATCTAAAGTACAACCAGATGAAGTTTATAATTTGGCTGCACAATCACATGTGAGAATTAGTTTTGATCAACCAATATATACTGCGAATGTGACAGGTGTTGGTACCCTTAATCTTTTAGAGGCTATCAGAATGGTATCCCCACACTCAAAGATTTATCAAGCATCTTCATCTGAAATGTTTGGTAATTCTATTGATGATGACGGGTACCAAAGAGAAACTACTCCTATGAACCCTGTATCACCATACGGTTGCGCAAAAGTATTTTCGTATAATATCTGTAGAAATTATAGGAATTCTTATGGAATGAAAATATGGAATGGGATTCTATTTAATCACGAATCACCTAGAAGGGGGACAAACTTTGTAACTAATAAAGTTGTAAAGGCTGCAGTTAGGATTAAATTAGGATTACAGGATAAATTACATATTGGTAATTTAACTGCCACTAGAGACTGGGGTCATGCAAAGGACTATGTTGAGGCAATGTGGTTGATGTTACAGTCCAATACACCCGATGACTATGTATGTTCAACAGGGATATCCCATTCAGTAAAAGATCTATGTGAATATGTATTTAATTCATTAGATTTAAATTATCTTAACCATATTGTTGTAGATGAAAAACACTTTAGACCTGAGGAATTGGAAAATTTGAAAGGTGATTCGTCTAAATTAAGAGATGAATTATTATGGGAACCTAAATACACTTTTGAAACTATGTTAGATGAGATGATTGATTATTGGCAAGTTTTTTATAATGTTAATAATAGTAAATAATTTTTATAAATATGAAAAATATTTTAGTTACTGGTGGAAATGGTTTGGTTGGATCCGAATTTATTGGTGATCAATATCTCAAACCCACATCAAAAGATGTAGACTTTAGAATAACTACCGAAGTAAATACTTTAATAGGTTTAAATGATTTTGATGGGGTGATACATTGCGCGGCAAAGGTAGGTGGTGTAGGTGGTAATATGAAATACAAAGGTGAATTTTTTTATGATAATATAATGATGAACACAAATGTTATTGAAAGTTCTAGGTTATTCGGTGTAAAAAAATTAGTCGCCTTTTTATCAACATGCATTTTTCCAAATGATATAGATTACCCATTAAATGAGAAAAAAATACATTTAGGTCCACCACATTTTTCAAATGATGCCTATGCCTATGCAAAAAGAATGGTAGAGGTTCAGATAAAATCATATAATGAACAATATGGACTTAACTATAAGTCGGTAATCCCCACTAATATCTATGGTCCAAAGGATAACTATAACATAGAAAATGGACATGTTATTCCATCACTGATCCATAAATGTTATTTGGCTAGAGAAAATAAAACAAACTTTTCTATTTGGGGTAGTGGAAATCCATTAAGAGAATTTATATTTAGTAGGGATGTTAGTAAACTTACTGAATGGGTGCTAGAAAATTATGAGGAAAATGAACCGATTATATTATCCACATCTGAAGAAATTTCTATAAAAGATATCGTTGCTATTATAGTAGAATTAATGAACTTTAAAGGTAATGTAGTTTTTGACGATACAAAACCTGATGGGCAATTTAGAAAACCTAGTGATAATTCAAAGATTAAAAATTATTTACCTAACTTTAAATTCACACCACTATATGATGGTTTAAAAGAAACTATAGAGTGGTTTGAGAATAACTACAATTCAGTTAGGAAATAAAATGGTAAAATATATCATTCACAATTAACAAAATAAACTTAAAATTAAATTATGTCAAGAAGAAAAAATAGAAAACTTTCTGAAGAAGATCTTAGAGAAGTAGAAGAATTTATCTACAGAAAAAATGAAGAAGAGGAAAAATATCTATCTTCAATGTTCGTTAACGTTAAATGTAAAAACGAAAACCAAAAAAAATTAGTTGATTCTATAAAAAATAATCAAATAACTATTGTATCTGGTTTACCAGGAACAGGTAAGACTTTTATTGCGTGTGCCGAAGCACTTAGAATTGTTAAGGCTAGAACTAAATATAAAAAAATATTATTAGTTAAATCAGTTACACAGTTACCTGGTGAGGAATTAGGGTTTCTACCCGGAGATTTAAAAGAAAAATTGGAACCTTATATGATTTCATTTATCGATAATTTTGAGAAAATTATTGGTGAAACAATGACTAGAAAATTAAGAGAGTTAGGTATCATTAGTATACAACCGTTGGCGTTTGTTAGAGGTAGAAGTATTGATAATACGGTTATAATTGTAGATGAGGCACAAAACATATCAGTATCTAATATGAGAACTCTTATGACTAGAATAGGTAATGATTCTAAGATGGTTATTTTAGGGGATGTTAAACAAAGAGATATTAAGAAAAAAAGTGATAGTTCTTTAGAAATTATCATCAACAAATTTGATAATAAAGAAGACTTCGGAACTGTTACACTAAGAGACGAAGGTGACATTGTAAGAAATCCGTTAATAAAGACTATTGAGGAAATTTTTGATGATATAGAAGAAACTAAATAATATGGAAAAATTTTTTTTAAAAACTAAAAAAGGTGAAGTAATTATCTACACTGAACAGAAGGATGAAATTTTAGCGATAGAGTATTTTTCTAAAATTAAAAAGTTGAGTAAAGAAGATTTATTAAGAATTTTTAAAATAGAAAAAGGATGATAGTAGGTATTACGATAGATGGTGTAGTTAGAGACTTCATTACTAAATTTGAATCAGTTTATGATAAATATTATCCTGTAGAAGAGGGTGGTGAAACTGAAGAACAAGAAGAAGTAAAAGAAAGGGTTATAGATACTTTAGATCTTTTAGAACATTTTCATTTCAAAGAGGGTGAAGAAGAATTAAATAAATTGTTATATGTTGACGCATCTTTAGAAATTTTTGGACATGCGGGTGAGGTTAAATTAAATTCCGTTGAACACTTAAATCAATTACATAATATCATAGAAGATATGGGACATACACCTATTGTGATAAGTAAGGAACTAAATAATAGTAAACCTGCGACATTATTCTTTCTGTCTAAATTATCTACAAAAGTTAATAACATAGTTTTTGTTAGAGATTACGATAAAAAATGGGAATATGTTGACGTACTAATTACTGCAAATCCTACAACGTTAAACTCTAAACCAAACGATAAGATTTCCATAAAAGTAATTAATCATTATAATAAAAATTGTAATTCTGATTATACGATTGTCGATATTAAAGAACTATTAGACGATAAAAAACTTTTAGGTAAAATTTTAAACACTGAAACTGTAGATTTCGAAGATGTTTGACATTTACTTATTAATAATATTTAGTAAATTAATAAAAAATAAAATATGGAAAATTTATTATTAGAGATTGGGGGTAAAGAATTATATATTGATGTGGAAAGATTATCAGAAATAGTTAGAATAGAACCTAATGAAAGGATTGAAAATAATATAGAAACTGAAAAAGATTCTGAAAACGATGAGGACTTAGAAGACGAATCTGTGACACAAATCGATGTAACAAAATATGAACTTTATAGGGAGATGGTAGGGACACTATTATCGTACAATGAAGAAATAGATAATAGAATGGGTAAAGTCGCCTTAAATGGAACTTCTGTACCATTTAAACTGGCTTTTAATACTCTTTTAATGAAGGGTATAATAAAAGAATTATAAAAAATAAAAAAATAAAATGTTATGAGTGAACAATTAGAAAAAATTAAAGAAACAATTGAAAAAATAGAGAATAAAGACTTCGGAATTTATTTCTTTACTATCGACACTAAAGGTAATCCTACTGCGGGTGTTGCAACTATTTACGAACATGTAAAAAAACTTAGAGAATTAGGTTATAATGCCAATATTCTTCACGATAAGAATGATTATAAATTAAGAGAAGATGAAGAAGGTATGGGTATCGCAGAATGGTTAGGTGAAGAATACGCTAACTTACCACACGTATCTATCGAATCCCAAAAATTACAAGTAGGTCCATCTGATTTTGTAGTAATACCTGAAGCATTTGCAAGTATCATTAAACAAACAGTTAGTTTCCCTTGTAAAAGAATTGTATTCCTTCAATCGTATGAATACATTTTCGAAATGTTAGAAATTGGTGAGGGTTGGGAACAATTCGGTATTACTGATGTAATCACAACAAATAAAAGTTTAAGTGAATATGCACAATCAGTATTTAGAGGACTTAGAACTGATATTATCCCTGTCGGTATTCCCGAATATTTTAAAAATTCAACGGAACCTAAAATACCTACAATTGCAATGTCTGCGAGAGATAAAAGAGAACTTTTAAAAATTGTGAAAATTTTCTATCAAAAATACCCACACTATAGATTTGTAACATTTAGAGATATGTCTGGATTACCAAGAGAGATGTTTGCCAAAGAACTTTCAAAATCATTTGTTAGTGTATGGATTGATGAATTATCTAGTTTTGGTACATTCCCATTAGAATCTATGAGAACTAAGACACCAGTTATTGGTAAAATTCCTAGAATGGTACCTGAGTGGATGGGTTCTGTCGATCAGAAAGGTAATCTAAATTTAAATGATAACGGTATATGGACACCAAACCTTAACTCAATTCCTGATATTATTGCAACTATGGTTGGATTATATTTAGAAGATGCAATTCCTGAAAATATTTTAAATGGTATGTCTGAATGGGAAAACAAATACTCCACAGAAGAGTCTGATAAAATTTTATCTGAAGTATATAAAAATATTTTTGATAGAAGAATTGTTGAATTACAACATACTTACGATCAAATAAAACAAAAAGAAGAACCAGTAACAATAGAAAATAACTAAAATTATGACAAAGTCTAAATCAGAATCAAACGGATCCTCATCCTCTGGTATTAAAAAAAGAAGAGGTGTTCACGCAAAAACTAAAATTAGTAAAACTAAAAGTAGTAGACTTTATAAAAAAAAATATAAAGGACAAGGAAGATAATAATAATAAAAAATAATAAATATGACAAAAATATCAGTAATAGTACCAGTTCATAAGTTAGAAGAAACATATCTAACTAGATGTATAGAGAGTATTAAAAATCAAAAAGTTAAACCACATGAGGTTTTATTTATTACATCAAACGATAAAGATGTGAATAAATTTTTAACAGATTATGATTATGGTGATTTAAAAGAAATTACTAAAGTATTAGAAAATGAGACAGGTGAATACGATTTCCAATCTCAAATTAATTATGGGGTAACAAAATCAGAAGGTGACTACTTCTCATTTGTTGAGTATGATGATGAGTTATCACCTATTTGGATTAAAAATGGGGTAGAGTATTCAGAATCGTTTCCTGAAGTAGGTGTTTTCTTACCAATAGTATATGAAACAGATGAAAATGGTAGATTTATTTCATTCACTAACGAAAGTGTGTGGGCTAAAGATTTCACAGAACTAAGTGGGTATATTGATAATAACACTTTACAAAGAGTTCAGAACTTTAATTTTGATGGGATGATTGTTAACAAAGAGTTATTCTTAGAAAATGGTGGTTTAAAGAAAAACATTAAACTAACTTTCACATATGAATTTCTTTTAAGAATGTCATACCTATCGATCCCAATTATGGTAATACCTAAATTAGGGTATAAACATACAAACAATAGAGAAGGTTCTTTATTTGTAGAATATAAGAACACTATTGACGTATTAGAAAGTAAATTTTGGGTTGGTAAAGCCAAAAAAGAGTATTTTTTCACTGAAGATAGAGTAATAACATATGAACCATAAACAATCGTTATGTCCGAAGAACCTAAGAAAAGGGGGCGGAAGCGAACGAATAATTTATATTTTGGTCCTGAACAGGAAGAAGCAGTAGTTAAATTTTTAACAAGTGAATCATATAGTGAAAGAAATAAAATTTATGTTGAGTATCTAAAAAACCCAATAAATAAGATGGTTGAATCCATCATAAGAAGATACAAATTATATAGGAAAGAGTATGATTATGAGGATGTTCATTCTGATACACTCTCTTTTCTGATTACAAAAATGCATAACTTCAAACCAGATAAGAATAAAAAGGCTTATTCTTATTTTGGTACGATATGTAAACATTATCTTTTAGGACAATTAATAAAAGATGATAAAAAATTGAAATCTGATGTGTCTTATGATGATGTTTATAGAACCGTTGAGACAATGAACGATTTTGTCTATCATATTGACGATGAAAAATTACAATTAGATGAGTTTATCAAAGAAATATCTGCGGGTATTAAGGCAGATATGAAATTTGGTAAATTAACTGAGAATGAGACTAAGGTTGGTGACGCACTAACAAGAATTTTAGATAATTGGGAATCAATTTTTGAACACATTGAGAGTGGTAATAAATACAATAAAAATCTTATACTTTCATATGTAAGAGAAATATCTGATTTATCAACTAAAGATATTAGAGTTGGTATGAGAAGATTTAAAAAAATGTATGTATTCCTTAAAAATGGAAAAATCGATGATGATGAAATTTAAAAATTCTATTATAAGATATTTATAGTAAAAACCATTGATATGTCTAGACCAAAAAAAACAAAAATCAATATTGATAAAAACAGTCTTCAAGAATTGATGCAAGAAATTTATAACGATTGTAGTAATGTTATGAATAATGCGAGAAGAGAATTGACTGAAAGAAAAGTTCGTGTTGAGATACAAGATATAAACGATGAGTATCAAATAGGTAAAGTAAATAATGAAACATTAAAGATTATTGAAACAACTATTGATAAAAAAATTGCATTGGCGAAACTACAGTCTCAAATTTTAGGTAATAAATCTGAAGATGATACACAGTCAAACGGTACTGGTATCACTGAAGATGATAAAAACTTACTTAGAGAATTGTTTAAAGAAAAGGCGAATAATAAAAATACAGAATACGATATTGATTAATTTATTATGAACGAAAAATTAAAAAATGTAGTATGTGAACCTAAAGATTTTATTACTGATATTAAAAGACAAGTATTAGAATTTATATCCTTAAATAATACTATATGTAATAATTTACCTGATTTATCTATACCAAATGTATTACCTGATTTGTCTGATTTAAATCCTAGTCAAAAAGTAATTGATTTTTTAAATGACATTTTAGCGTTAGTAACAGGAATTAATTTTGATGAAATGAGGATGCAACTAATCAGTTGGTTAGTCGAACAATTGACACCTCTTTCTGAAAATTTATCAGTAAATTTAATTAACTCCATAAAGAGTTGTTTTGCGTGTAAAATTAATCCTAAAATACCTGGTTGGTTATTTGTAACTGATCCTACTACAATCATATATAACGCAAATGGGACACCAATACCTAACTCAGGAACACCAGGCATTGGTATGAATATCGAATTAAATAAGTTAGATTTAACGTGTTTATTTGCAGTTGATCCGAACAGTAGCGTTGGACAATTATTCTATGATGGTGATGAAACCAATGATTTAAATGCGTTTTTGTGGAAAGTAATTCAAGAAAATGGTAATCCACTAATATGGTCTGATCCTGTAAATGGTAAACAAATTGTTGAGGTTAGATATTTTGAGAATTCACCTACCGCATTTATTGAGACGGATGGAACAGTAGAATATCAAAACATTGAGCCAAGACCTAGAGTATTTAACGTAAGATTAGTAAATCAAACATATCAGAATAAATCACTAATAACTTTCTTAAATGATTATTTTAATAGTCAAAATCCTTTATTTAATGTAGATAAAGTAGTACCAGATATTGTAGATTTAATTTATGGTACTTTAACAAATAAAATAGACTTACCTGATGAATGTTTACTGTGGAAGGTAGAAACAGAACAAGCAATTAGTGATTATATTGACAATGGTATTGATAATCCTGAGATTACTTTAGATGATAGTTTTTATGAGTTTGATGCTAAACAAATGGTAAACATAAAGAAAATTGTTAGTCAAAAAAAATTAGGTGTTAAACAATACGCAAAATGTTGTGGTAAACAAACCAGTTCAATATCATACGAAACAGTAAAATCAATAAATGAAGGACTAACTGCAGCATCTACTTTACAAGAAAAAATAAATACTTATACGAGATCATTAGATAAGTTGATAAGTGAGTCTACTGAAGGGGTTAAAAACCTCGATAAAAATTCAGCATCCGCAGAATTCTTAGCCAATTTTATAAGTGCATTACAGATAGCCTTAACAAAAATAGTGTTAACACCAAAAAATCTAATGATGTTAAATTTGTTTTACTTTTTAGTAAATTCTGCACCTGTTAAAGAAATATCGGTAAAAAAGATTTTAAAAGAGTATGAGTGTGTTATACGTTGTATTATTGCGGAAATTTTAAGAAAGTTGATATACGACTTTTTATTACCTATGGTGATAAAAGCACTTAAAAATTTAATACTTTGTGTAATAACAAAAAAAATAAAAGAAAAAAATATAAATTATTATAAATCTAAATTAAGTTTACTTCCTGGATTTGTTAATGAAAAGTTAGAAAAAGTAAATGAATTATTTGGTAAAAGTGAGGATTTAGTAGATTTGGCTCGTGGGTTTACCGATAAAATAAATTTAAATTCTTTAAATAATACTGATTTATCCTTCAATAAAAAAGGTAGATTTTGTGATTAAAATTTTATAATATGGCAACAGAATCATGTGGTGGTAGTAACAACGAATTAGCGAAGGCTGCGGGTATTGTAGGTACTTTAATCGCAATTGCGGCAATTTTGAAAAGGGCGTTTAAAGTACAAAAAAAATTAATTCCACTAAATAAAGAAGAAATTTTATTAGGGGTTCAACTTAGGGAAGGGTTGAGTTCGATAGATATCGCCTCAAGAATAATTGAGAGAAAAAAGGCGCTCGGTATTGATATTGGACCACTAGCTAGTGGTGCGGAAAATATAGATTTGATGATGGAAGTGATAAGGATTGAAGAGATAGTTGACGCAATTAAAACTAAAATGAAAATTGAGGGGGCTTTCCCACCAGGAGTTCCGACTGTCGGAACTGGTGCTAATGCGGGTGGTACAATGGTTGTGAACAGTGTAACTACAGTAGCAGTAAAAGTAGAAGGTGTTGCACAATAAATTATGGAGAAAAATAAAGTAGATTGGGAAAATTTAAGTAATTCATCGATAAAGATGAATTTAGAAAGTTTATTACATGAACAGATTTCATTGAGAGATAGAATTTTAAAGTTATCTGAAAAATTAGAAGAAATTGAAAAAGATTATTATTATGGTAATAAAGTTTTGGTTAAAAGATATAAAGGAGAAGAATAATGAGTAATTATTATAAGGATAGTACTAATACTAATGTAATACCAATTATAAGAATCGGTGAGGTTACATCTGTGATTGACACTACTAAGTCTGGTAGAATACAAGTTAGAATAACAGGTGTGGATGATACTGAAAGTGACAAATCACTGATTGACTGTGTACCATTATTACCAAAATATTTAATAGCGTTACCCAAAGTTGGGGAATGTGTATTTGTGTTTCAATATGAACATAACGATTCATCACCTACCGCATCATTTAAAAATAAACGTTTTTGGATTGGACCTTTAATCACACAACCTACTAAACTTGAAGGTGAGAATTATAACTCAGCCTTATCTATTTTACCTGATGGGTACACTAAATTAAAGGATCCTAATTTAGACATTGGTGCATATGGTAATGAAGAAGATGTCATACTACAAGGTAGATTTAATACTGATATTATACAGAAAGATAACCAAATGTGGTTAAGGGTAGGTAAAACCATAGAAGGGCAACCGAATAAATTTAATGATAAAAACTTAGGTTACATTCAGTTAAAGTATGGTGGTGAAAAGTTAAAAAGAGAAGTCGTAGAAAAAGAAGTTGTTACTTT